>Ga0310786_10000091_pt1 | contig 140704 bp, 106 predicted proteins | sample AusTroGonzalo_MG_FD_203881 | JGI IMG/M metagenome (GOLD analysis project Ga0310786, IMG submission 203881) | Bovine rumen microbial communities from tropical cattle in Woodstock, Queensland, Australia - Gonzalo_03 (v2) (version 2) | ecosystem: Host-associated > Mammals > Digestive system >...
TAAAAATGGCCCAAAAATGATAAAAATTGAAGTATTAACTCGTTCAAAATCAGCAAGTTATATTTTTGACATTTTCAGACTGAGTTTCGTGGGTTCGAGCCCCACATTCCACCCGAAAGAGTCCTAATGGGCTCTTTTTTTGTATATTTACTTGCGTATATCAGAAAAAAGTAGTACCTTTGCGCGATTAATTCGCGCAGTAAGTGAAAATACTAACCTACAACGACATAGAGCGAGACGAATGGAGCCGGCTGGTCCGAGCCAGTCGAACCGGTTCGTGGTTCCAGACCCCGGAGGCATATACGTTCTTTGCTACGCAACAAGAACGAATGACTCCTTTTGTGGTCGGCGTACAGACTGCAGTCAACGGACTACCGACGCTCCGCGGCGTGTGCGTGGGGTATGTGACGAAAGAGAAGAGTAGGTTACGACAGTTTTTCACGCGACGCGCTATCATCCCAGGCGGACCTGCATTGGCCGATGATGCCACTTCCGCAGAGGTAAGTGCATTGATGTGCGCCGTCATAAGCACCATACACGCTGAACCCTTCAACCGGCAGCCTATCTACATCGAGACCCGCAATTTCGAGGATTACAGCCAGTGGCAGTCCGCCTTCATCGAGGCCGAATTCAGTTACAGGAAACACCTCAACTTCCACGTTGATTGTACCGATCGCGAGGTAATGCAGGGGCGGTTGAGCGATAACCGTCGCCGACAATTGCGCCGCTCAGATGCTACTACTGCACCGGCGCAGTCCGAGCAGGAGATACGCGAGTGGTACGCGGTGCTGGACCATTTGTATCGAACCAAGGTGAAGACGCCTCTATGGCCCCTGGAGTTCTTCCTCGACGCTTATCGCCAGGGAGTGGCCACGTTTATGCTGGTCAAGCATGATCACCGGGTGATCGGTGGAACGATGATGGTGATGAGCGAACGATGTGTGTACGAGTGGTTTGAATGTGGCATGAATGCGACGTATAGAGACCAGTACCCTTCGGTGATGGCTACTTGGGCTGGAATCAACTATGCACACGAGCACGGCTACCTGCGCTATGATATGATGGGAGCTGGCCAACCGGATAAACCGTACGGCGTACGCGACTTCAAGAGTGAGTTTGGAGGAACAATGGTGCAGCACGGACGTTTCCTGCATGTCTGTCAGCCATGCCTGTACCGTTTAGGCACATGCGCGGTACGACTACTGAAAAGATAATTTCTTCTTGGGCTATATATATGCCGTTATAGTCATCTTCGCCCAGGCTCCGGGCTGTAAGATGCCACCGTAATCATAATAATGACGGTTGGTCATATTCGTACAATCGGCACTCACACGCAAGTGGCTGTTCTGCCAGAAGATCGATCCGTCAAGCAGCCATATGGGGGCGTAATCCTGTACCTTGCCATCCGCATTATTATACTGTCCCTCGCGTTTCTGAAAACGTACCGTCCATGCGGCACCGAACCCCTTGTATATCCCGTGCTCCAGGTGTATCGTCAATTTATGACTCAGGTAGTCCAAATAGCGTGAACCGCTCTCCTTTAGGTTCAAATCAAGATACGTATAGCCATAATCCACCGACACGCACCGCAACCATTCGTTCAGCCGGTACGCCACCGACACCTCCACGCCTGTAGCGTTCACACGCTGCTGGTTCTCCGCATGGTACGGACGTCTGATGTCTTCCTCCACATACATCCAGTCGATGATGTTTCGTCCCCAGCGGTAGAAAGCATCTGCGCTGTAGGTCAACCGGCCTCTTTCGCCATTCCCTATCCGCCATTCGCCTTTGCAGCCTACGTCCAACAGCCAGGCTTCTTCGGGCTTCAGATGCGGGTTGCCTAATTGGTTGCCCGCATCATAATAGAGGTCTGTGAAAGTGGGCATACGCAACGAACGGTGGGCATTAGCATACACATGATGGCTGTGTGCAAATGCATACCCGATGGTGGCTCCGCCTCCCATGTGATAGCCGAACTGTGTGTTGTAGGTCCCGTTCACGCCCAGCGAAGCAGACAAGCCTGCATAATGGAAGGTCTGCTCGGCAAAATAATGGAGCTGCAATCGGTTGGTGTCTCTGAGGTTGGTAGAGTGGATGTTATCGTTCTTGATGCCAATGCCGAATGAGGTGGTGCCTATGCGCGAAGCATAATGTGCTGAGAGGGCGGTAGTGGCCGTTTGCAAGAGATGACGATTGCTGTATTGTCCTTGCCCTCGATGCCATTCATAGCGATCGTGATTAACGCGATAAGCCGCTTGTGCATCCAGTCGCCATGCACCCCAGTGATGGACGTAACGTACCGCACCGAAAGCGGTGCGAGTGGCATCCCACTGATCTTGTGAACCGAAACCGTAACCCATACCCAGACCCGCATCTTTCCATTGTGCACCTGCCTGAACATCCAGTCCGCGCCAACGCACCTGCGTATATAGATTGACCGACTGCATGTCACTATTGCGGCAAGCGATCGCCTCTTTCTCAGAAGGAGTGGGGGCGTAATATCCTTCCGCACGACTATACTCACCGCTCAGGTTGATCTGCGTTTCTCCGGATCGGATAGTTGCCGCCACTTCCGGTGTTACCAAGCCGTTCATACCCGCCGTCATCTTCAATGCTACATCCTTTGCAACCGGCTTTTTGTCTTTGTCTTGCTTTGCGAATACGTCAGCATGCTTCGTAATGATATTAATCGCACCGGAGAAAGCACCGATCAGACTGGCTGATGTGCCTTGCAGCACCTCCACTCGCTCAATCAGTTCAGCGGAGACAGGTATGTGCAAACTATAGTGACCTGTCTGCGCATCGTTGAGTGGCACACCGTTCAGCAACACCAGTACCTGGTCGAACGTACCGCCACGCATACTCAGGTCGGCTTGTGCTCCGCTTGTCCCTCTGCTGCGCACATCTACCCCGGGTATATATTGCAGGATGTCGGCTATGGTGCGGATAGGCAAACTGCTGATTTCTTCATGCGTGAGTTGCCTGATTTGCCGGTAGGCTTCCGAATATACTTCCGCCTTCTGCGACACTACCAGCACCTCCTGCAGACTTAGTTCATTTTCTTCCGCCTCTAATCGCCCTGTTCCTAATAGCAGAAACACCGCACTGACGGCGATGCACTTGCCTTGTTGGATCCACTTCGAATGAGTCATAATGCGGAAATATTGAAATCAAGTACAAAAGTACTGCTTTTTTTTGACATACGCAAATTTTGGCATGATAATTGTTGTAAAAGAGTCGTGCTACGAAAATACGGATATATCCTTTTGCTTCTTATAGCAGCGATGCCTGTGATGGCCAAGCGTCACAAGCCTGTGGTGCCCGATTCGCTGCAACGCATCGTACTGAACGTCAACGGAATTCCGCTGACTTTGCGTCGCGTGGAGGGCGGTTCGTTTATGATGGGTGGCACAATCGACCAGACGGACAAGGATCTGTATACCGACAAACCCGCTCACCTGGTGTTCCTCTCGCCGTACTATATAGCCGAGACCGAAGTGACCAGCCAGTTGTGGCGGAGTGTGATGCCTGAGCGTGAGACACTCACGCCGCGCGGCTATCCTACCAATCCTATCAGTTACATCACTTGGTACGACTGCCATGAGTTTTTGCGCCGGCTGGATAGCATTACAGGCTTGCACTTCCGCCTGCCCACAGAGGCAGAGTGGGAGTATGCTGCGCGTGGCGGTGAGAAGAGTGAATATTTCCGGTTCGCCGGAAGCCACGTGGCCGACAGCATTGGCTGGACCAACAGCAATTCGGGCAACTGGACGCACCCCGTAGCACGCCGTCAGCCGAATGAACTCGGTTTGTACGATATGACGGGTAATGTGTCTGAATGGTGTGAGGACTCGTATAGTGCCTACCAGTCGGGAGCGATATCCGATCCCTGTGTGTGCGACACTGGCAGTTATAAGATCGTCCGCGGGGGTAGCTACGACGATTGCGTGGCCAATAGTCATATATCCGTGCGCCGTTGGTACACGCCGGAGACCAGTCGCGGTTATATAGGTATGCGCGTGGCTATGACGCTGCCCAACGATCCGATGATGCAACAGAGCCGGCAGTCTGACGAACCCGAACAGTTGCCGCTGGCCAAAAGTGTGCGACTGAAAGGACGTAAACTCAAGTTTCAATTGGTTCCGGCTGAGCAGCCGTATTATATCTCCGAAGAAATTCCTGCTGCCTTGTGGCGCAAGATCACTCGTCAGGCTCCGCCTTCAACCTGGAAAGGACTGGCTGTTGGTATGAGCAAAGGTGCCCGCTTGCGGTTCGCCGACCAATGCAGCCGCGAGGCGGATCAGGTGATGCGCGTGGCATCTGCCGAACAAATGGTGCTTGCTATCAAGCAGGGCGTCATACCGGCTTTCCAAAGCGGCAAAACGATGGATGCACAGGCTGTGCGTGACACGCAACGCAAACGTCGCAACAACAAAGGTTTGTCTACATTTACCGAACTGTTTGGCGTGCGACTGCCCAAGCCCGATGATCCGGTCCTGTTGCGCTACAAGACCGAAGATGACGACTCACGTCCGTTACGATTGGTAATCCGTTGATTTTCAGAAGAAGAGACCCCTATAAAAAGCGAAACAGCCGTCATCACGACGACTGTGTTTCTAAGGTATTAGTCTGTTTACTTTAAGGTACAAAAAAGATTGGTTGTTCTTAATTCGCTGCAAAGGTACTGCTTTTTTTCGAACTGACCAAATTTTTTTATATGTTATATAACATATTTTGCAAAGTCGACTTTGCAAAATGGCTATTTTCGGTCCAATTCTATCACTTCCAGATCCCTGATCTCACTTCGGTCAATGCAGAAACGCAGTAGAGTCTGGCATGGTTGCCAACCTTGTTTTCCGGCCGCACCGGGGTTCATCGTCAGGAATTTAAACTGGTTGTCGTATTGTACTTTTAGTATATGACTGTGCCCGCAGACAAAGAGGTCAATCACATTGGACATTTGCGATTTGTCATTGGATATTCTGGCTTCCAGACTTTTTCTAAACCATGGAATCAGCCATGGGTTATATCGCCCGGGGTAGCCGCCTATGTGCGTCATCAGTACATTCACCTCTTCTACCTTAAACCGATAGAACTCACTCAGCGAGTAGCGTACATCTCCGCTATCCATGTTTCCATAGACTGCCCGAGTGGGTTTGTATTCACGCAGCCGACGCAGCACCTCATCGCTGCCGATGTCGCCTGCGTGCCATATTTCATCTACGTCCCGGAAGTGCTCTAGTACGCGCGGGTCCAGCAGACCATGTGTGTCGCTTAATAATCCTATACGCGTCATTTGTTTGTAAGACGGCGGAGGGTGAGAATAGAGGCAAAGATGGCTACGATAGTTATCGTAATAAAGAAGAGCAGGTCACGTAGGTCGATCACGCCACGTGCGAGGCTGGAGTAGTGGTCTTGCAATAATGCCCAATAGAGCACAAAACAGCTCAGTGCACCGGCTATAAAGCAGACGATCTGACTCTTGCTGAAAGTGGCGCAGAGCAGGCCGATGGCCATGAATACACCGCTTAGTAGGATTAGTCCGACAAACGACCCTAAGAACGCACCGCTGTCGAGATTTCCCATCGGCTCTGCCATAAAGGCTACTACGAAATAATGAACGAAGCACGGCAGCAGTCCGATCAGCACCAATGTCCACGCTGCGAAATACTTGCCGAGCATGATACGTGTGAGGCTGACTGGCTTGGTGCGCAGCAGATCCCAGATCCCCGACTGACGCTCTTCCGCCAGCAGACGCATCGTCAGGGCAGGGCAGAGCAACATAAAGAGCCAGGGACTCAACTGAAAGAGTCCGTCCACTTGGGCGTACCCCGAGTCAATGATATTCCATTGACCGGGGATCACCCATAGGAAGAGACTGATCGCCAATTGGTACAGTCCGATGACGATATACGCGATCGGCGTGGAGAAATAATATGCAAGTTCCTTTTTGTACACCTTACACTGTACACCTTACACTATTAATGCTTCACCTCAATGTCCTTGTTCACCGGAGTTTTGGGGAAGAAGATCCAGAAGGCGATGGCTACCACCAGTGCATAGGCGGCAAAGGAGTACCACGATGTTTTCCAGCCTGCCCATACGTCTGCAAACTGTGCGGCTTCGCCCAGTGCATACACATTCTTGTTCACTACGGCCTGAGCAGCCAGCGTACCGATAGTAGCACCTACGCCGTTGGTCATCACCATGAACAAGCCTTGTGCACTCGAACGCATCGACGGATCGGTCTCTTGATCCACATACAGTGCGCCGGAGATATTGAAGAAGTCAAACGCAAAGCCGTAAACGATGCAACTCAGGACGAACAGCAGTACACCCGGCATGCCCGGATTACCTGCGCCGAAGAAGGCGAAGCGGAGTACCCACGCAAACATAGCCAGAAGCATTACATTCTTGATGCCGAAACGCTTCAGGAAGAACGGGATCAACAGGATACAAACGGCCTCGCAAATCTGGCTGATGGATACGAGCATCGTACTATGCTTAACGGCAAAGGTCTCAACAAACTCCGGAGCGGCTGCAAAACTACCCAAGAACGGTGTAGCAAAGCCGTTAGTGATCTGCAGGCTGACACCCAGGAACATACAGAAGATGAAGAACAATGCCATCTTTTTCTGTTTGAACAGTGCGAACGCCTTCAGTCCCAATGCCTCAACCAGATCCACTTTGCCTTCCACTTTCTTGATCTCGCAGTTAGGCAACGTCAGCGAATAAGCAGCGAGCAACAGGCTCAGACCACCACTGACAACGAATTGGTGAGCTGTCGATTGGAAACCCATCAGGTCGATGGCCCATTCCATGGCGATGAAACCTACGGTACCGAACACACGGATGGGCGGGAAGTCCTTCACGGTGTCCATGCCGGCTTTCACCAGAGCATTGAAGGCCACCGAGTTGGTCAATGCGATCGTCGGCATGTAGAATGCCACGGAGAATGCGTAGAGCGTGAAGAGCGGACCGAACTGTACGGCCTCACCGGCGCTCAGACCATAGATACCGGCTGCACCCATGAACACACCTGCCAGCAGATGGCACAGGCTCAAGCATTTCTGCGCAGGCAGCCAACGGTCGGCCACAATACCCATCAGTGCGGGCATGAAGATCGACACAATACCCTGAATAGAGTAGAAAATACCGATGTGCGTACCCATGCCATGTTCGGCTAGGTAGCGACCCATACAGATCAAATACGAGCCCCAAACGGCGAACTCCAGGAAGTTCATCACGATGAGACGTAACTGAAGAGATTTGTTTTTCATAAGATATTAATTTTAAATTTGTAGTTACTGTTCTTATATCAGAATTCCGAGGTAAAGTGGAATGTAATATGTTTGTAGTCCTGTTGCGCCATGTTCAGCACGTACGCGCTGTCGGCCATGAATACGTCGCGACCTTCTTTATCGTACGCCATGTACTGTGCCTTACGTTTCTTGAACATGTCCAGTTCCGCATCATCATCGCTCTCTATCCAGCAGGCTTTGTACATCTGCAGCGGTTGCCATTTGCATTTTGCCTGATATTCATGCTCCAGACGGTACTGGATTACCTCAAACTGGAGTTGTCCTACGGTACCGATGATCTTGCGTCCGTTGAGCTGGCTTACAAACAGCTGCGCTACACCTTCGTCCATCAGTTGGTTCACACCTTTCTCCAGCTGCTTCTGCTTCATCGGATCCGCATTATCGATATATTTGAACATCTCCGGCGAGAAGGAGGGTAGGCCTTTGAAATGCAAATGTTCTCCTGCTGTCAGTGTGTCGCCTATCTTGAAGTTGCCGGTGTCCGGCAGACCTACTACGTCGCCTGCAAACGCCTCATCCACAGTCTCTTTCTTCTGTGCCATAAAGCAGGTAGGTGCGGCAAAACGCATCTGCTGGTCTTTACGCACATGATAATAATAGGTGTTGCGCAGGAACTTACCGCTGCATATTTTGAAGAACGCGATGCAACTGCGGTGGTTCGGGTCCATGTTAGCGTGTATCTTGAAGCAGAAAGCGGTGAACTTGTCCTCCATTGGTTCCACAGTCCTTTCTTCGGCAGTGACAGGAAGCGGAGAAGGTGCATTGGCTACCAGAAAATCCAGCAACTCCTGCACACCTATCGTCTTATAGGCAGAGCCGAAGAACACCGGTGCCAGTTCACCGCGCAGGTAGGCTTCTTTGTCAAATTCCGGATAAACGCCGTCTATCATCTCTAAGTCTTCTGCCAGTTTACCGCCGATATCTTTCGGGCGGTTGTCGAGTGCGAAGACAGATTCGAACTTCAGCCCTTGTCCGTTCGCCCACGTTACGGGCGTTACGTGTATCTGCAGTTCGCGCTCCACCTCATCCATCAGATCGAACGGATCTTTACCCTCACGGTCCATCTTGTTCATGAAGACCATGACGGGTGTCTTGCGCATCCGGCATACCTCCATCAGTCGGCGCGTTTGCGTCTCGACACCTTTGGCGGAGTCGATCACGACGATGGCTGAGTCAACGGCAGTTAGAGTACGGAAAGTGTCTTCCGCAAAGTCCTGGTGTCCGGGGGTGTCGAGAATGTTGATGTGATAAATGGTAGCGTCCTGCTGCGCATGGCTGTCTCTGGCGACGCGCCGGTAATCGAAGCCCATCACGGACGTTGCCACCGATATACCACGCTGTTTCTCTATCTCCATCCAGTCGCTCGTTGCCGTCTTGCGGATCTTATTGCTCTTCACGGCTCCGGCCACGTGGATAGCACCTCCGTAGAGCAGAAGTTTCTCCGTCAGTGTCGTCTTACCGGCGTCAGGGTGGGAGATAATAGCAAACGTCCTTCTACGTAATATTTCCTGTTGATCTGTATTAGCTAACACGAAAAAATAAATTCTTAATTTTTAATTCTTAATTCTACCGCAGGGTAGCATGGAATTTCTCTTCGAATGTCGCCTTCAGGCGGTTCATTATGTTCTCTATCTGCGTATCTTTTAGGGTGTTCTCTGTGTCTTGCAGAATGAACGAAAGTGCATATGATTTCTTGCCGGCTTCCAGGTTCTTGCCCTCATAGACATCAAACAGATAGACGTTCTTCAGCAGTTTTTTCTCGGTAGCAAAAGCTGCGCGCGCCAGTTCGGCGAACTCGATGGACTTGTCCACCAGCAACGCGAAGTCACGTTTTACCTCCGGATATTTGGGTAGGTCGGTGATGACGGCTTTATATTGCTTGTTCTGTTTGAGTAATGCGTTCCAGTCTAGATCTGCGTAGAACACCTCCTGGTCGATGTCAAATATTTTCAACTGCTGGCGAGCCACGATACCCATAAAGCCTAAGGCTTTACCGTTAGCGGCTTTCAGCACCAGACCGTCCGAGAACAGTTCATCCTCCAAACGCTCTACCGTCACTTTGCTCAGGTCGACACCCAAACGCGCGAGTATATTGTTCACGTACGCGCGTAGCTGATAGAAACTGGTCTTCTCCTCGCGACGCACCCAACTCAGCGCGGCTTTGTTACCCGTCAGCCACATTCCCAGATGCGGTTCCTCAGAATAGGCTTTTAATGGGTCGTTTTGAATTAATTCTTCATTTTTAGTTTTTAATTCCCCATTATAATGGTAGCAGTTACCGAACTCATAGAACTTCAGGTCGCTCTGCTTGCGGTTCGTGTTGCGGGCGATCGACTCCAGTCCGCCGAAGAGTAGGGTCTGACGCATTACACCTAGGTCCTGGCTCAGCGGATTCATGATCTTGACGCACGAATCCAAGGTGAGCGACTGCAGCGGCTCGTAGTAGGCCACTTTGGTTAGCGAGTTGTTTAGTATCTCATTGAAGCCCTGTGCGGTCAGTTGTTCGGCGATGCGTCGACGCAGGAACTCCGGATTAGGCTTGATGCCGTAGGAGAGGCTGGTGTTCAGTTTCTCCGGAAACTCCACGTTGTCATAGCCGTAGATGCGGAGTATGTCTTCTACTATGTCGCACTCGCGCTGTACATCTACTCGGTAACGCGGCACAGCCAGATGCCATGCATCGCCGTTCTTGGCGATAATATCGATCTCCAACGCTTTGAGGATGGTCTCAATCTTGTCTTCACCAATCGCTTTACCGATCAGGCTGTTGACGCGACTGATCTCGATGGTCACTGGCCAAGGAGCGAAGTCAGCAGAGCTGTTATCGGTGATATCCATAGCGATGCTTCCACCCGCCACTTCCTGGATGAGCAGAGCAGCGCGTTTGAGCACATAGATAGTGTTGTTGGGATCGCAACCGCGCTCGTAGCGGAACGAGGCGTCGGTCTGCAGCTGATGACGACGGCTGGTCTTACGGATGGTCACAGGGTCGAAGTACGCGGACTCCAAGAAGACGTTCTTTGTGTTCTCTGTCACGCCGCTCTCCAGTCCACCGAACACACCGGCGATACACATCGCTTCGTCTTTATTGGCAATCATCAGGTCGCGCTCATCCATCTCACGCTCCACGCCGTCCAAGGTCACGAATTTCTCACCGGCCTTGGCAAAACGCACATGAATCTCGTTGCCCTTTATCTTATCGGCATCGAAGGCGTGCAAAGCCTGACCGCACTCGTGCAGCACGAAGTTGGTTACATCCACGATGTTATTGATTGGACGCAGACCAATGGCCAGTAGGCTGGTCTTAAGCCACTCCGGACTCTCCTTTACCTCCACGCCTTTAATGCTAACACCCGAATAACGCGGACAAGCCTCCGGTGCATCGACGAAGACGTTAATTTTTAATTCTTCATTTTTAATTTTAAATTCATCAAATGCCTCTACTGAAGGCTTCTGAATGCTGATTTCTGAATGCTGATGGCTCTTGTAGTATGCGTACAGGTCGCGTGCTACACCATAATGGCTGGCTGCGTCAGAGCGGTTAGGTGTGATATCCACCTCGATAAGCGTGTCGTTCTCCACGTGGTAGTACTCTGCCGCAGGCATACCCACCGGCGTGTCTGCCGGCAGCACGATAATACCTGCGTGGTCGGTGCCGACGCCTATCTCATCCTCAGCACAGATCATACCGAACGAGTCCTCGCCGCGCAGCTTGCCTTTCTTGATCGTGAAACTCTGGTCGCCGTCGTAGAGCACCGTTCCGATCGTGGCTACTATCACTTTCTGTCCGGCAGCCACGTTGGGCGCACCGCATACGATAGGCAGCACCTCGGTGCCAATATTCACTGTAGTGATGTGAAGATGGTCACTGTTGGGGTGGGGTTCACAGGTCAGCACTTCACCCACCACCAGGCCGCGTAGGCCGCCTCGGATAGTTTCTACTTCTTCTACCGTTCCTACTTCCAGACCAATAGATGTAAGGATCTTTGCTACTGTCTGCGCATCATCAGGCAGCGTAATGTAGCGTTTGAGCCAATTATACGAAATATTCATATCTGTTGTTTGATTGCTTCGATTTTTTAATACTTATGTTTGGTGTCGCACAAGATACATTTCTGTTGTGCCGGCAGTCCGAAGAGCACCGTCAAGCGGACTCCTACGAAGATGTTACGCATCCATCCTTTCTGTGCATCCTTGGTGGAGAAGGCATGGTTCATCTGATAGGTAGGGAAGTCATAGATGGTCGCCATCGGAGTTTCGTAGAAGGGTTTGTCTCCATTGGGGCATACGTTGAGTACACCAAAATCGATGAAACCACCTATTCGGTAGCGTGCATCGAGTTGGCCAAGCGAACTGTTGCGATAGTAGTTGTTGCCGCGATAGCTGGACCACTCATATCCCATCTCGGCGTGCAGCAGCACGTCGAACTTCATGTTCAGTCGGTTGCCGCTACGCTCGATAGGTACATCTTTGCGGAAGCCGTGGTTGTCCATCTCCACCCATTCACCCACGTAGCGCTGGTAGCGTCCGGAGGTGGAACCGGTCAGGTTGACGCTGGTCGTACCCCAGAAGGCATAGTTGAACTTCAGTCCCGCCAGCCAGTAGCCCACGCCCCAACCGCCGATGATATATCCGCCTACGTAGATAGGCACCTGTCCGTAGAGGTTCTGCGATCGGTCAACGCGGTCGTAGAAGTCATGGCGCAGGGTGAACTCAACGTCGTTGATGCCCTGCCATGCGTCGTGCATATGTTCGTGGTAGATAGACGTGTCGCCTATGGCGTTGGCACATTGTTGATATACCACGCCCAGACCTGTCTGCACGAGCAGTCCCGAGTATTGGTATTCGTAGAGCAAGTGCAGGCCGATGCTTCCTCCGCCCGGTGTGTTGCGTACGTTGGGCATGGTGGTCAGATGACTCGACCAGCCGCCTTCTGCCGATAGACCGAACAGGTGATGCGTTCCGCTGTATTGACCCGTATGCAGGCCCTGGAAATGGTCGGTCGAACCGTCCACGTCGCGCGTGGTGAAGCGGTCGTTGAGCTCCTGCAGACGGTACTCCCAGCGCTCCGCCATTTGGAAACGCAGTTGGGCCGCCATCGGCAGGCTCATTCCGCATAGTAGCAGGAATATGTATAGACGTGTTCGGTTCATCAGTTACCCATGATTACTTTTATTCTTCTGTACGGTTCTTCCGGTGTGTCGCTCGACCAGAGCTGGAAGATATATACACCCGGCACTGCAGGTAATACTACCTCTGTCACGTCGGCGCGGAACACGCCTTGCGTTACCAGGTGTCCGCCTCCGCTTGTGACACGATAGGTGCCGTCCTTGCGTGAGAGGATATGTACGCGCGGATTACCGCTGACGATATACGTGGGAGTGACGGACAGATAACCCATTGTGGGTGCTTTGTCGTCCGGCACAGGATTAGTTACGATCGTTATCGGACAGGTGGGGAAGGCTACCTCTTCGCCCTCACGGGTCAGTACTACGTGATATTGTTCACCAACGTGCAGGCCCATCGGTTCGTATAGATAAGGAAGCGTCTGACCCACCAGCATTGAGTCGCCCAAGTACCATTGATAGCTCGTCCATACATAACCGCCGTTGTAGTGCTCGTTCAGCAGGGCAATCACATCGCCGAAGCGTTGCTCGGTCAGCCATTTGGGGTAGTTCATCGTAAAGGTCGAGTCCACAAAGCAGTCGGCCTCGGGGTGCTGACATATACCGTTGTCCAGCACCAGATGGACGTTATAGTCGTTCGGACGCGGATATTGTGTACGGTTGCCGTCGCGGTAGGGGATAGGTACGCTGATCACCATCGGGTTGCTATATTCGGTGATCGGTACGTCTATCATGTCTTCGAAGCCCATCGACTGACCTACGCTGTCGAAATAGAGCGAATAGCTGATCGGATCCGCACTGGTGTAGGTATAGTAGAGGTCGAAGGCTGTCTCGCTCGGACACATCGGGTCTTCTGCCCATACGGTAGGAACGGTAGGCGGAATGACGTTGATGTGCGTGTATATGAAGTGGTGGCAACCGTCCTCATTGAGGGTCGTGTCTTTGTAGTCGCCGGCCTCCATATAGAGGTGCTCCAGCACATACAGCGAGTCGCCGATACAAATCGTGGCAGTGTCAAACTGGTTGGTGGTGTCCTTGACGAACAGGTAGAGCTGATGGATCGAGTCGCAACCGTGTATGCTCAATTGACTGATCTGCTCGAAGTATTCACCCGGCGTCATGTGCTCATAGTAGAAGCCGTGCCAGAATAGTGTCTCGTCGGCGCAGAGCTTGATGCTGTCCACCTCCAGATAAGCCGTGTTGACGATTAGTTGCATCTCGTAGATCGAGTCGCAGCCGTCCAGGGTAAGGAAGCTGTCGCGCAGGTAATGTAATCCCGGCTCCAGATCCGTGAGCAGGCTGTCCGGACGTGCATCGCGTGCAGCCCATACATAGGTGCCGTTGGAGCAAATGGTGTCGTGGTCTATATGACGGTATGCCGGGAAGACGTGTGCGTAGAGGTTGTAGATCGAGTCGCAGCCGCGTACGGTGGTCAGCGTGTCGCGGAAGACGGTGTCGTAGGGTAGGACAAAGGTGTCGGTGTCAAACTCATAGGCGAACTTACCCCATGCGTGGTCGAGTTCGGCCGAATAGAAGGTGTCGCCCGAGCATATGCCGTCGGTCTCCGCATCATGGATATATACCCTACAGATGTCAAGATAGTATTGATAAACGATACTATCGCAACCGTCAGCACCCTTGAAGTGCACGTTGATATGTTCGCCTTTCTCCGGATCCGGACGGTATGCACCGGGATGCCATACATCCTCCGAGAAGACGGTCTCGCCTATGGTGTCGCGATGCCAGTAGGTATGATTCTCGCATACTTGGTCGTAGATAGATATACTCTTGAAGGGCTTGACATAGAAATCCAGTTCATATACCGAGTCGCACTCCCAGTAGTCGGTCAGCAGTCGATCGTAGTAGGTGCCCGTTCCGCTGATCGTCTTTCCGCGCCATTCGATCGCAAAGCCGGCGCAGCCCTTGTCGGAATCGACGAAGCGATAGGTGGGGTGGATCACCACTCTGTAGGTCACCACCGAGTCGCACCCCTCGTAGGTCTGTAGGGTGTGACTTAGGATGCGCAGCATCGTGTCTTTGCGTACGCCGGGCATGTCTTTTGGCGTAGCACTGAACTCCACCGTGTCGCTATAGACCACTACGCCGTAGGTGTCTCTGAACTCATATACATGCGCCTCGATGCTCGAGTCGTTGTCGCAGACGTTATATTCGATGGTATGATTGTAGCTCGGAGCCACGCGCAGCGCGAGGTAATAGATCGAGTCGCAACCGTGCTTGGAGGTGTAGGCCGCCGTATCCAGATAGGTGGTGTCGGCTTTCACCAGTCGGTAACCCGGTGCATCGCCTACGAAGCGCTCACCGCGGTAATGATGACCTTGCCAACTTGTGGTGTCGTAGTCGCAGAGCAAACGCGGCTGGTCGAACCGATAAACCGAGTCAATGCGCAGCGTCAGTTCGTGGATTGAGTCGCAACCGAACTGCGACTTGTCTTTCGGGTCGCGGTAGGTATAGGTGCCGGCCGGTACGTTGGTGGGTATCTCCAGTCCGTGCCAGGTGTAGGTAGTACCCTGGCATATCTGATCGCTCTCTGGGAAGTAATAGGTGCGGTACAGCGTGATCTGATGGAGTACAGCACTGTCGCATCCGTTCGAGCCGGCCATGGTGCCTTGACGGTTGAAGGTGTACCAATGCGCACCCTCCGGTACGCTCACTCCCGGTTCGCCTTCCGGCCTGTAGGGGCAGTTCACACCGTAGATCATGCCGTCCAGGAAGGGAATAGCCTCATCGTCGCACATCGTACGCGGAGTGGTCTCCACCGGCGTCAGATAGACGGTGTCCACGTGCAAGGTCAGATGCCATGATGAATCGCAGTCGTGTATCGTATGGAAACGCAGCGTATAGGTATAGGTGCCGGTGTGGTTGGTAGGGATCGGACCGGTCAGTTTGCGTCCGTCTTGGTCCATGATCGAGTCAGGACGGGTGTTGCCCGGCAGGTCTTCCCATGCGAACGGCTCGAACTGGCATACATGCCAATCTTTGTATTTGTCGAAGTAGGGATGGACGTGCAGGTGGAGCACACAGAGGCTGTCGCAATCATAATCCTCAGTATGCATCGTGTCCAGATAATAGAAGTCACCGTCGTAGTTGAGCGGGATATAAGGCATAGGGTCACCCCACTGGTTGTATATCTGTCGGCTCTCATGACCTGCCCATTTGTGCTGTGCACCAGCCAAGCGTTGCTGGCAGTCTTCCACGTGCGTCGTGTCGCGGTAACTCGGGGCACGATAGAGGTGGAGATAGAAGATCGAGTCGAAGCCCAATACGGTCTGGTAGGGGTCTTCATAGGTCTTCGTCTGGCCCGGTGCGGGCAGCTGGGAAGCAGGGATTACCAGACGCGTGAACGGTCCGCTGTGCGTACCGAAATATTCGGGACGGTCTTCTATCCATTCAAACTGCGTGTCACTGCCGCAGGCGTAGCTCGAGGTGTCCACGCGATAGACCGAACCGACGCGCAGGAAGAGCACGCGGATCGAGTCGCAGAAATGGGTGCCGACAGGCTCGGTGGTATGGCGTACCACTACATAGGTGGTGTCTTCCGTGATAGTCACGTCATGCGGCTCCGTGGCCTTCGATCCGCCGTAGGTGACGCCATTGACAGGCCAGGTATATACTTCCTCCTGCGTGATCAGGACGGGGTCTACTATATAGTATTTGGGTAGAATAGTCAGGTGGAGCGCATAGATGGTGTCGCAACCGGCTTCCATCGAGCGGTAGAGGGTGGTGCAGCGTGCGCTCTTGGGTATGCGTACGTTCAGTGGCACTTGTTCGATGACCTGACCTTTCTCCGTGGTCCAGTCGTAGAGGGCGGTGCTGTCGAAGCAGACGGTGTCAGTCTGCAGAAAATAGAGTTCCTTGCCTGCCGATTTGTAGGTCAGTTGGAGTGTATAGATCGAGTCACAACCGTAACGCGTGGTCTGACAACTATCATAGTAGGTACCGCTCGTGCGTAGCTCTACGTAGGGTGCACCATCGCGGTGGCCGGTCCAGCGGAAATAGCTGTGCACGGTGTCGTGCCGGTTCCAGTCGTAATGGAGCATACACCATTCCTCCTCCTGTACGGGGAAGTAGTACGACTGCGGCATTATGAGTGTCAACTCGATGATAGAGTCGCATCCGCCACCCGTGCAGTCCGGACAGTCGGTGGTCTGCAGCGTGTCGCGGAACACACCCTTCAGTGCTTGATCGGTCGCAGACCAACTCAGTTCACTCTCATGGATGATGCGGGTATGGTTGCCCACCGTCCACGAGTACGCTCCCTTGCCGTTGCGGTCGAGACACAGGGTGTCGCGTTGCGGGATCAGATAATTGGGGTGGACGTATAGATGCAGATAATAGGTCGAGTCGCAGCCACGGAAGGTCTTACCGTTTTTGTCGCGGAACTTACCGAAGTCGGGATCATGCTGGCACGCACAGTCCTCGCGGTAGAAGCGTCGCTTGATATCTATCGTGTCGCGGTCTCTGTACTGACTGCCGCGAATGATCTGTCCGTGGTATTCGATCTGCTTGTTGTGGCAGAGGTGGATCGTGTCGAAGAACTGGAACGTGTCGCATACATACACCACCAGCGTCATCGTCGAGTCGCAGCCGGCCTGGGTGAGGTAGTGACGGCTCAGCGTGTCGTATTTGCCTACTTCCAGCTGGTAATGCCATTCCTTCAGGTAGCGGTCGCCCTCGCCTTGCTTCACGCCTACGAACTTCGTCGAGGCAGAGTCGTGACGGTATTTGGTCAGGTCCGATTGGTTGTACAGACTGTCGTAGAAGAAACGCATCGTGTCGCCTACGCAGAGCACACGGAAGAGGGTGTCGTTATATACGCGGGTGACGCGCACCGTAGTCTTTAGGGTGTCGATGTCGTCGTCGGTACAGAAGATGCGGTCGCGATAGAGAATAGCCTGCAGTTCGTATTCGAAGAACTGATGACGGTCTTCGGCATCCTCTTCAGGCAAGATGAACTGATGACGAAGGGTGTGCACGTCGCCTGCAGCCGTGCCGCTGACGGGAAAGCCGTCCACCATGGTGCCGTGACGGGCACCATGCACGTCGGTTACGTCATAGAGCAGCCATTGTATCTGGGTGATGGGACGTTCCGTAGGTGTCTCCACGGCCCAGTTAACCCACGAGCTGTCGCAGACGACGGCGGTGTCGAGTCGCAGCTTGGTCCACTCTTTCTCCTGACGCTGATACCAGCCGTGGTAGTCCAAGCTGTCCACGTGGTACGATGCGTTGGACATCACCACCTCCTGGGTGTTGGTCACGTACATCGAGTCGGCCGGGTGGGGCGGAGTGAAACCGAGCGTATAGAAGAAGCTCTGCGCCTCCGTGATACCATACACCATTCCTACGAATCCCTGGCAGTCACCTGTCGAGACCAGTTCGTGATACGTCTGATCGCCCGGCAACTCGACGAATGCATATGCCATGGCCGTGTTGGCTGCGAATGGCTGGAAATAAGAATCCAGTGCGATGTTCGAGCCGTTTGCACCTTTACGGAATATCTTACGTACATCGGCCGAGCGGGCTACGAGATAGACGTAGAAGTGTTGCGGAGTGGCATCGCCGCCTTGCGGATCGAGGCGGTCGGTATAGAAGTTCATCGCCGTGGTGCGATGACGGTTCCAATCAGGCATCATCGCGTTGGCGGGGTCGCCGTTGATATAGAAGAGACCACTCGTCGGGTCCGGGTCGTCTATCCTGTTCTCTGCGGCCGTAGTGTGATATACGAAGCAGGCTAATTTCTTGTCGCTGTCGCTTCCATCCGCGTTCACACTGCGGATACGCATTTGTGTGAAGGTCTGGGCGTTCAGTGCGAACCGCTGTGCCTGTCCCTGGCCGAGCGAGTAGAAGGGCCACGTGGTGGTCACACCGGTATTACTGGTGGTGGTCAACTCTACGAGCGTACCATTCTCCGCAGCGCTCACAAAGATGAAGTTGCTCTTGGTGTCTGCCAGCAGGTTGACATAGAACTCTGTGCCCCACTGGTCCACAGGGATCATTTGCTCCACCAGGAAGTCCTGCGAGTAACCCTCTTTGTTGGGAATACCCGTTTGCTGGTTACCGTTGAACACGGCGATGGGCTTGTCCGCACATATCTTCGAACCGCTCAGGTCAGCCGCAAAACCTGTGGTACCCTCGTCGCGACGCTTGCTGGCCACCAGATAGGCCTGACCTTTGCTCAGCAGGATCGCCGGAGAGGTGACGCCACCTGTCAGGCTGCCGTCGCTATCCATCGTCGGGGTGATATATACCGTCGTGTTGTCTTCGGTAGCCACGATGGCGAACTGCGACGAATAGACATCTTCCGGATAAGTCTGGATGATATATTCCTTGCCTAAGTGGCAGGTAGGTATGACGAGCGAGGCGTCACGCGAGGTGACGGGCGACTCCTGAGCACGGCTGTAGAGGAAGCAGCTGAAGGCTTTCTTCGCATCTTTCTGCGCCGCATATACATGCACACCTTGCTTGCCGGCCTCCTCACTATGGAGCAGGTAGATATTATTGGCTGCACTACGCGGGATGTCGACGATACGGGTCTGACCCGCACCTATGTCAGCCGTGATCAGCGTACCGCCGGCTTCCACCACCACCTGCATGGCCTCGCGGGCAGACACCATCACCTTCATCTCAAATTTCACATTGGCGTTCTCCGGCAGGCTCGGGTCGAACATGTCGTTGCTCATGTAGGTCAGCCAGAAGTCATTACCCTCGGTGGTGTTGAATTTGTCCAGACCACCTATCCAGTCCTTGTCCTGACCATTGTTGATGATCGAGGTGGCGGCTGTCATCGGCAGCGACAACAGCATGAGCAAAAGGCTTACTATGTATATTTTATATGCTCGCACGGGACTACTATGCGCACTCGCGCACAAAATCGGCTGCAAAATTACACAAAAAAAATGACATACACAAGAGCGTATGCCACTTTTTGAAAAAAAAGCACATTTTTCTTATCGTTTGAATAGCGGTGTGCCGAAGCAGTGCGCTGCCGGTTGTTCTTCTTCTCCGGCCTGCTTAAGCAAGGCGGGTGCCGAGGCTTTGCCTTTGTTGACGATGGCTGTTGTGCCTACCAGGTGGATGTCGGCGCCGTTGCGGGCGTGTCCCACGAGTTCCCATCCCTCGTCGGTGATGGTCAACTCGCCGTCAGCGATGAGCCACTCAGCTTGCGGCACCAGATAGCCCTGGTTGAAATACGACTTGTTGGCATAGTAGAACTTACTGCCGGCCATCTCCATCTTGCTGTCGTCGCGGAAGCCAGCAAAAGCCGTTCCGGGTGCCATGGTCGTGGTGAGCGGGTAGGTGCCTGCAGGGATAGTGGTCTCCGTGGTCTCGGTGAAGACGTACAGGTAGCAGAAGGGTATGCAGCGCGTACCGCCTACCATGATACTCGCGTCAGCGTCGTAGGCCATGATGTTCCAGTAGTTGAATCCGTATGAGGTATACGCCTGATACGAGGCCTGCGCATAGGTCAGCGTATCTGTCTCATGACCGCTCAGGTCTGCCGGTCCGCTGTGGTCGTCCGGTTCGGGATAGTAGTCGCTCACCGGCACAGGCGTGATACCACCGTGCAGGATATCTGCGCCACCCGATGTACCCGCTACGACGGGCTGTTGCTCCGCCTGTACGACGGGTTTGAAGCTCTCGCTCAGGAAGGCTACCACCATGCAGTTCTCTGCCACCCATTTGTCGTCCAGCGTGACCGAATAGACGGCGCTGTAGCGGCGGTAACCGTTGACGTTCACCTCCTCGCCCTTGGCGGGTGTGAGGAAGGCACGCACGGCATTGGCGTGACGGAACTCCTGCCAGCCCTCATAGGTCTTGTAGTAATCCTGCTGATAATCCACCATGCCGGACTCTTTCACCACCACGGTCAGGTACAACTGCGGATAGTCCGCCTTGCTGATCGCACCCGACACACGGACACGCAGCTCACGCGTCGCGGCATCATAGGTGTTGTCAATCACTATCGAGGCATATGTCGTGGTCTCAAACTGCGTCTTAGCGGTGTACTCCAGATAGCCGGGAGAGAACACGACGGCACTCTGCGAGCCGTAATACTTGGTCTTAGCACGGTTGATAGCCATGCTCGGCGCACCACTCACGCCCAGGGCGGAGGTGATAGTCTTGCTGCCGCTTACGGAGAAATGATCGGCCTTGTAGCCGTAGTGATGGAGCAGCAGCACCCAGTTAGTGTCGTTAGCTATGAATTGATGGATGGCGTCCATGCCGCTGGGACAGTAACCGCAGTCCTGGCCGGTGAACTCCTCGATCAGGTTTTTCTTGGGGAACGACTCAGGGATAGGCCCGTCGGGGTCGCTGTCGTTGTTGCAGGCCGTCATCGTCCATGCCATCAGGCCGATCATAGCCACATAAGAGAAAATACGTTTCATATAAATCCTAAATCTTAAATCCTAAATCTTAAATTTGAATTCTGAAATCATAAATCATAAATGATAAATCTTATCATCTTTGATGATATAGATAAGTCCGTCTTTCATACCTTTGCGTACTTGCTGCTGCTTGCCCTCTACGGCATCGATGTCCTCGGTGCTCAACTGATAGCGGACGATCAGCTGACGCACCTCCTCACCTTCTCTGAAGGTATAGACCACCTGTTGGTTGTCGTTGGCAGCGGGATAGTAGTGGCTATACCAGCTGCTCATTCCGCCGGGTGTGAAGTTCAGCACCTCCGTCATCTGTCCGTTGCCCGGGACGCATTGTCCGCAGCAGAACTCGTCCGTCAGTCCGGCTGCGGAGCGTTGGATAGTCACTTCCAGTGCTCCCTGACATAGCAACTGGCCTTTCATTTCCACCACCGTCTTGCCCGACAGCGGGTCCTGATGTGCTTCGGTGATGGTGATCTGCATGGGTGTCTCCTCTATGTCGCCGTATCCGTCCACGCTCACTATCAGGGCGTTAGCGTTGAGGCATAGCAAGAGGATCAGAGATGTAAGTAATAGTTGTTTCATATGCTTGTAATAAATGATAATCGTCTTTGTCCAGCAGCAGTGCCACTATGTGGCATTGGTCGGCCACGCACTCGTCGGGGCATCGGCCGTCCAGTATCTGCATGCTCACCGACGTGCTGAGCGAGCAGGGTATGCCGAAGCGCTCCGGGGTGATCGCCGTGCGCAGCATATGCCGGTGGATATAATCGCTGTTCACGCTGCCGTCAGGCATCGCCTGTACGCCGTGTACGCTGTCTTCGGTCAGCCATACGGCCAGTCGGCAGTCCATCGCTGCCGTGGCACCCATAGCCACTTCTATCTTCAGTTCGCCTGTCAGCGAGTCGCCATAGGCACTCACCTCCAGGTATGGGGCTGCGGTGTCCTGCATTGCCTGCAGTAGTTGTCCCGGCCATTCCAGCGGGTCGATCAGGTAACCGTCGTCTGCGGCCTGCAGGTCGATGTTGCCGGTAGGGAAGGGTGTGGACGCCGTGCCGCCCATCCATAGATAGAGGCTGTCGGCCATGGGGCAGGTGTAGTCGTACAGTCCTTGGGTGAAGGGGTTAGAGGCAGGGTGCATGCTCACCACGATCAACTCGTCGCCGTAGAGCGACTGCAGCTGTTCGGCTGTCTCGGCGGCAGAGGGGCAGTTAACGCACCGGAAACCCGTGTACTCCACCAGCATATGCCGACGGCCGCCGCCTGCAGGTGTGTCCACCGGCACCAAGCGCTCCGCCTCGGGTATGACCTCACACCCGCCCAGCACGAACGCCAAAGCCACTATCATATTTACCCAATAGACTCTCAAGGTGAAATTAAAAATTAAAAATTAAGAATTAAGAATTAATTACCAATTAAAACTATAGTTCACGCTCACGCCTTGCTGCTCCGGCACATAGCGGCATACGCCGCCTGCACAGTGGTAGCCGTCCTGCGCTTTGGTATAACCCACCGACAGGCGGTGCGCCTTGTGCGAATAGGTAGCGGAGAAGGTATAGAAATGCTCATTCGTAGCCTCGGGCGCGTACCCTATATTATACATCCATTCGGCGCTGAGCGTGAGTTGCTTGAAGAGGCTCAACTCGTAGAGCAGGAACACCCATTGGCCGTCTGCGTGGGGTGTGTAGAGGTACTGTGCCTCGCCGCGCATACCTACGTTCTTGCTCACCTGCACACGGGTGCCCACCACGGCGATGCCCGAGCGTATCAGGTCGCCCTCGCCCTCTATCACTCGCTGGTTATGGGCCTGGTACATCAGCATCGCATTGAGCCACCAGCGCTTGCTGAGTCGTTTGTTCAGTTCGATGTTCACGTCGGTATAGTATTCGCCGTCCTCACTGGTGTCGATGCCCCAACTGCCGGGTGCGGCCAGTCCGCGTATGTGCGAGGCGTTCAGCTTGAGTGTGGTGCCGTAGCGTCCGCCCATCTTAGTCTTACGATTCCAGGTGTAGAGGATCGATGCCTGGAAGGCCCATTCGCCGGTGGTGTAGGAGGTGGCGTAGGGGTATTGTGCGGCCAGCGCATAGGTATGGTGCTGGGCAAAGGCCGGCAGGTTGTTCAGTCGTCCGGCTATGCCCATACGTAGCCGCTCCGAACGGAACGACATGTTATCCGACCGCTTCACCTGCGCCAGCACTGCCATTCCCTGACGCGAGTAGCTCAGGCTGGCCATCAGGGCCTCGCCGTCGCGATAACTCATTTCGTTGTCCGCACTCGGGTCGTTGGCTTTGCGCGCGTATTCTATAAGGACATCCACGCCTCGCATCTGCCATTTCACGCGTACGTCACCTGCGCCTACCCAGTGCGGCAGCCGGTAGCGGTACATCATCCCGTCCTGATAGGTATAGAGGCTGTCGTCCGCCTCGTATTTGCTCACATAGCTGGCGCCTATCATCAGGTGGATGTCCTGTTCTCTCATCCGCTTCGACCATCGTTCTATATGCAGTTCTACGTCGCCGCCCACGAGTGCGTCGCGGCTGTAGTTCCATCCCCAGGCGCCGTCGTCATAGCAACTCCAGTAGCGTCGTTGCTTGCCGCCCAGTGCCGTCAGGTGGAGTCCGTCGGTAGGTGTCACTTCTATCTTGGCTCCGCGCAGGGCACCGTCGATGCCGAGCGAACGGTCTTCGTAGAGGTCGAGTATCAGTCCCGAACCGAACTCACCGTACACATCACCTATGGTGATCTCGCCCCAGTCGAAGATATTAGTCAGGCTCAGGTGACTCATGCCGTGACCGGGGAAGTCGGGTTCGTAGCCGAGCATCGGCCATTGGGTCATTTCCAGCCGCGTGGTGGCACGCAGGCCGTGGTAGTGGTGTCGGTTGGAGTCGCATTGGTAGTTGAGGCTCAGGTCCAGATAGGTGTTGCTATGGTACCGGACCGGTGTCCAGTCCAGCAGTCCCTCATGCTCCAGTGCCCCGCTCACATACGTGGTGTCCTTAGCCGACGCACCCAACGCCATCAGCCCCAACGCCAAGATAATATAGATTCTCTTACCAATCAAGGGGAAATTAAGAATTAAGAATTAAGAATTAAGAATTCATTTCTTTTTTGTATTTTTGCCCTTCGGCAGCAATAAACTTTCTAATTAATTTTGAATTTTTAATTTTTAATTTTGAATTATTTCAAGTACCGAACTATCTCCTCCTCGTCTCCCTGCGTATATCCCGTATGGGTATAGACGGTCTTGCCCTTGCTGTCCACGACGATGGTATGCGGTACGTTCTGTACGTTCAGCGCACGCTTGAGTGTGCCGTTGGGGTCGAGTAGTACGCGGAAGTGCCAGCCCTGACCGTTCACCAGCGGCTTCACTTTCTCTGTGTCCTGTCCCTGGTCTATCGAGACGAGCACCACCTCCACGCCGGTCTCGTCCTGCCAGTCGTCGTACACCTCGTCGATGGCTTTCAGTTCGCGCATACACGGCTGGCACCAGGTGGCGAAGAACGACAGCACCAGCGGCTTGCCGCTCTGCGCCAGCGTCGCCACGTTCACCTCGTTACCGTTCATATCACGCAGCACCACCTCCGGCAGTACAGCAAAACAGCTCCATGCACTGAGGAGCATACATAGACTCAATACCACTCGTTTCATAGCTTCATTCGTTTTTCGGCGACAAAAGTACTGCTTTTTTTTGACATACACAAATAAAATCTCGGCTTTATTTGGTCATATCGATTTTTTTTTGTAATTTTGCGGCCGTTTTTTGTAAATAAGGTATTAGTATGCGATATACGATTCATCTGTTGTTCAGTCTCTTTCTTGCCGTGCTCTCATGCGGCGTGACGGTGGCGCAGGAGCAGTTTGACGCTCACCTGGTCGGTCACGTCGTCGATGAGAAGACAGGCGAACATCTTCCCTATGTCAATATTCAGATCAAGGGCACGAACATCGGTACAGTCACCGATGAGTCGGGCCACTATTTCCTGAAGAACCTGCCCGTGGGCAGACAGACGGTTATCGTCAGCTATGTGGGCTATGAGACGGTGGAGCTGCCGGTGGTCATCCGCGAGGATGCTACGGTGGAGCTGAAGGCCGTCATCCATGAGATATCCCAGCAACTCAACGGCGTGGTGGTCACGGCCAATCGCTATGCCACCAAGCGCCAGGAGGCGGCTACTATTGTCAATGTACTGTCGCCCGAGTTGTTCGAGACGACGGCTGTCAGCTGCGTGGGCGATGCCCTGAGTTTCCAGCCGGGCTTGCGGGTGGAGAACACCTGTTCCAACTGCGGCAAAACCGAACTGCGTATCAACGGTCTGCAGGGCCAGTACAGCCAGATACTGATGGACTCGCGGCCCGTGTTCTCCTCGCTGGCGGCGGTCTACGGACTCGAACAAGTGCCGGCGGCGATGATCGACCGTATTGAGGTGGTGCGTGGCGGCGGCAGTGCGATGTACGGCGCCAACGCCATCGGCGGCGTGGTCAATATCATCACCAAGGAACCCGTGCGCAACTTCGTCAACATAGCCAACACCAGCGGCGTGAACGAACGCGGCGCGTATGATATCAACACCCAGCTCAACGCCTCTGTCATGAGCGAGAACCGCAAGATAGGTGCTTATCTCTTTGCCGCCCATCGCTCGCGCAGCCCCTACGACCGCGACGGCGACGGCTTCACCGAGGTGCCCCAGCTGCGTACCACCACGGCCGGTGCACGGGTCTTCTTCAAGACCAGCGCCTACAGCAAGCTCACGGCCGAATACCACCATACGACGGATTTCCGTCGCGGCGGTGACAGCCTCCAGCTGCCGCCCCACGAGGCGATGATAGCCGAGCAACTCAGGCATAATATCGATGCCGGTTCGCTGGCGTTCGATTGGTTCTCGGCCGACAACCGCCATTTCGTCTCGGCCTATTCGGCCGTGCAGCATATAGCCCGCGAGAGCTATTTCGGTGCCGGACAGGACCCAAATGCCTACGGCCGCAGTCGTGATATCACGTCCACCACCGGACTCCAATATCGTTTCTCGTACCCCTGCGGACGGATGAACGGCGACCTCAGCGTGGGTGCGGAGTACACCTACAATGGTCTCCGCGACCAGATGACCGGCTACCACCGCGACCTCCGTCAGGATGTGCATGTGGCGGGTGTCTATGCGCAGAACGAATGGAAGAACGAGCAGTGGAGTGTGCTCGTGGGAGCGCGTCTGGAGAAGCACAATCTGCTCCGCCGACCTGTCTGCACCCCGCGTGCTACGGTACGCTTCACCCCGATAGACGGACTGGTGCTCCGTGCCGGCTATAGCAGCGGCTATCGTGCGCCGCAGGCCTACGACGAAGACCTGCATGTGGCGGCTGTCGGCGGCCAGGTGTCGCTCATACGGCTCGATCCCAACCTGCGGCCCGAGTACTCGCATAGCGGTACGCTCAGCGCCGACTGGTATCGCCGTTTCGGAAAGTGGGAGATCAACCTCACCGGCGAGGGCTTCTATACCTATCTGAAGGATGTCTTCTTCCTGCGCGAGGACGGCCACGACGCACAGGGCAACCTGCTGCTCACCCGCACCAACAGCCCCGGCGCGTGGGTAGGGGGTATGAACCTCGAAGGCAAAGTGGTCTTTAGTCTCTCTGATTTCAACTTTCAATTTTCCGCCGGCTATACCTACCAGCAGAGCCGTTACCTGACGGCTCAGCAGTGGAGTCCGGACGTAGCGGCGCAGACGCGTATGCTACGTACGCCGGACCACTACGGCTATTTCCTCCTGGATATCCATCCCGTGCACGGACTCACGCTGTCGGTCAACAGCAAGCTCACCGGCTCGATGCTGGTGCCGCATATGGCGGGTTTTGTGGCGCAGGACGAGGAGACCCGTACGCCGGTCTTCTGCGAACTGGGCCTGCGTCTGGCTTATGAGTTTCATCTCTACAAGCACTATGCGCTGGAGCTCAGCGGCGGTGTGAAGAACGTGCTCGACTCTTTCCAGCGTGACCTCGATCGTGGTCCCGACCGCGATGCCAACTATATCTACGGTCCCTCTCAGCCCCGCACCTACTTCCTCGGCCTCTCGCTGAAGATATGATACCCTCCGCCCACACAGCCCATACCCCCATACCGCCTATACCTTCACCTGATCGACACCTGAGCGTCACCTGAGCGGAACGAGACTGGAACGTATCATACCCATACTTATATATACTTTTAGTATATATGGCGTGATTTTAGAAAATGTCTATTAAAATATCCAAAATATTCCGTCCTATAGCCCCTAATTGTAAGATTCACCCGGTGCTATATGCCTTCTACCTTCGTCTTCACGACACGATGGACGCCGAGATTGTACATCGCCGCAAACGTGCTTCGAACATGTGTATAGAGCTCATCTTTTATTGTTCGGATATCCCTGTGATGACCGGACGTCTCAATACGCGAAAAGATGCGGAGAAATGCGGCTTTTGGGTTATATGCCGGCCGCAAACAAAACAAAATCACATGTTCTACGCGGAGCACCGTGTGTACCAACTCTACCTATCGCCCGTTCATCCCAAGAAGCGGCGTGAAATGCAGTCCGAGATCACGCCTCTTTCTGCCGTTTGTTTCGATGCTGCTGCGTTCGCGTAAATTCTAAAAAATTCTAAATAAAAATGGCATGCACGCTTGCGTATGTCATTTTTTTGTTGTATCTTTGCAGCCGTTTTACAAACTTACCTTAATTGCCAAAAAGAAACATCATATTATTCTTCTTGCTTGGCCTGTTTGCCTCCGTTGTGCAGGCTCAATCTCCTGTCCTTTGCATGGACGGCACGCTCCTCTTCCGTGAAGACTTCGGCGGCAATGACCCCAACGATCCGGACGTCAGCATGGCGAGCGTGCCGGGTATGAGTTCGCAGTACCACAATGCCGGCCCCAGTGGCCCCGGTTCCGGTCGTTATACCGTCCGTAAGGAAGGCTGGGCAAACGGCATCCAATGGCATCGGCAGGACGACCATACCTATCCTGACGATAAGACCCGAGGCTACCTCTTGGAGGTGGATGGGAAAGGCGGCGCAGAGCCGTTTTATAGCAAGACGATTGACGGCCTTTGCGCAGGAAGCAAACTAACCTTCAGCGCCTATGTAGTCAATGTGCATTATGCCGGACAGCTGGATTATTTCGGCGGCAGTTATGTCTTTCCTCGAATGAAATTTGTGCTCAAGGACCCGACTACCGGTACCATCTTAGCTGAGAAATCCACCGGCGACATCCAGCCCGACTGGCGGTACGGTACGCCGGAGACTTGGAAATACGCGCGGGATAACCAGTTATCGGCCGAATGGCAGTTGGTCGGTATGAACTTCATCGTTCCCGATGGAATCGAGTCGATTCAGATGTTTATCTACAATGATGTAGAGCGAAACGGCAGTGGTAATGACTTTGCGTTAGATGATATTGAGATACACCTCTGTCTGCCGCCTGTGACCATTACGGGCGAAGAAGAAGTATGTCTTGAGTCTGCCGCTTCTCTTACGGCCAATTTTACCAACGACGGTACACTGGCCGAACCGCTCGAATACAAATGGTGGTTCTCTACGGATAGCCTCACATGGACGGAACTTTCCGGTTCCATCGGAAAAAATCTTACTTTTGATGCTGTCCATAAGACCGATTCCGGTTGGTACAAAGTGGCCGTTTCCGGTGCAGGAAATATCGAGGCCACCAACTGCCGTGCTCAGAGCACACCCTTCCTTATGAAGGTGAACGAATGTATACCGTCAGTCAGAATACTCTCTCCGGATAGTGTGTGCCCGAATGATCCTTGCGCATTTCAAATAGAGATAACTAACGAGAACACCTTGCAAGGGCCTTTGGTATATCAGTGGCTTTATAGGTCATTGGAGTATCCTACTGAATGGCGGAATGTCAGCGGTGGCACGGTGCGCGAATTGCAGATCGCATCTTTCCAGACACAACATGTCGGCTGGTATAAGTTGTATGTCGCAGAGGCCGGCAAGATCAACAATCCGGATGAACGCATAGAGAGCGAAGAGTTCTTTGTTACATTCAAGAAATGCGAACCTGACCTTTGTACGGATGGCACGCTGCTTTACAAAGATGATTTCGGGGGAAATAGTCCGAGTGACCCGAGGGTGGGGCAAGTGCCTGTGCAGGGCATGAGTTATAGGCAGCTTAACAATGATAGGTTCGGAAGGATGGGGAGCGGATGTTATCTGGTCACCAAATCTGGTTACTGCAACGGCGACACGGCAGCAGCCATGAGGAACTACGGTTATATCCGCACATGGGACTCCCAATGGATTTTACAGGACGATCACACCTACATGGGTGATTACAGCCGAGGTTATTTTGTAGAGATAGACGGCGCAGGAGGACAATCTCCATTCTATTCAACAACCATAAGTGGCCTTTGCCCGGGATCCAAACTAACCTTCTCCGCACATGTAGTCAATGTCGCATTCTTCGAATGGGTGCAGAAAATGTACCGGACAAATCGGAGTTATATCTATCCACGCCTGAAGTTCGTGCTCAAGAATCCCGTCACAGGTGCCGTTCTGGCTGAACAGTCAACAGGTGACATTCAACCGGATATCACCAAGAGTTGGAACATCCTCCTTCATGAATCCGCCGAATGGCAATTAGTAGGAATGAACTTTACTGTTCCCGAAGGAATCGAAGCAATTCAGATGTTCATTTATAATGATGTCGAAAGAGACAATACCGGCAACGACTTTGCGTTAGATGATATTGAGATACACCTCTGTCTGCCGCCTGTGACCATTGCGGGCGAAGAAGAAGTATGCCTTGGTTCTGCTGCTTCGCTTACTGCCAACTTCACCAACGACGGTACGCTCGCTGAACCACTTGAATATAAATGGTGGCATTCGGAAGATAGTCTTGTATGGACGGAACTTCCCGGTTTCATCGGACCAAATCCGACCATCGATGCTGTCCATAAGGCCGATTCCGGTTGGTACAAAGTGGCCGTTTCCGGTGCAGGAAATATCGAGAGTGTCAACTGCCGTGCCATGAGCTCTCCTTTCCGCCTGACTGTCAAGGATTGCGAACCGCCCCAAGAAGAACTCTGTATGAACGGCACACTCCTCTTCCGCGAAGATTTTGGTGGTAACGACCCGAATGAGCCGCGAGTAGGACAAGATCCCGTCAACGGCATGACATATAATCAACTTCTGGATGATTATTTCGGAATTATGCGTTCTGGCAGTTATTTGCTTACCAAACAGGGCTATTGTAACGGAGATACATCTGTGAACAACTTGCCTCAAAATCGTGGCTCTCAATGGCATCTACAAGACGACCATACCTATCCAAATGATATTACACGCGGCTACCTTCTGGAGATAGACGGACGAGGAGACAACGCGGTATTCTATGCCAAAACGATTGACGGTCTTTGCGCCGGTTCTAGACTGACGTTCTCCGCCTATGTGGCAAATGTCATGACGTGGGGACAATATGTCGGCCGTCCGGGATATTATACCTATCCCCGACTCAAGTTCGTCCTCCGCAATTCGGCAACCACAGAGGTATTAGCCACCTACGACACAGGAGAAATCCCCTTTGACTCCGCGTATATTAATAATTATCAGGCCTGGCAGTTCTCGTCCCAATGGCGATTGGCGGGCATGAACTTTACTGTACCGGAAGGTGTCGAGACGATTACATTGACTATCACTAATAATACGACAGGCTATGTCGGCAACGACTTTGCGATGGATGACATCGAGATTAGGCTTTGTATGCCTTCTCCCGCAATTGTTTCAGAGAATACGGCATGTCTGGATTCCGTATATGAGTTCGCGGTGGACTTTACAAACGACGGCACACTGGCCGAACCGCTTGAATATAAATGGTGGCACTCGGAAGACAGTCTTGTATGGACGGAACTGCCCGGTTTCATCGGACCAAATCCGACCATCAATGCCGTCCAAAAGGCCGATTCCGGTTGGTACAAAGTGGCTGTTTCCGGTGCAGGAAACATCGAGAGCGTTAACTGCCGTGCTCAGAGCGCACCTTTCCGTCTGAATGTGCAGGCTTGTGCACCGCCGCCGTGCCCTGACCTACATTACGCCACCCGCGATACAACGGTCTGCGACACCCTCATGCCTTTCACATGGCATGGACTTCTATTCAACGAACCCGGAGTACAAAAAACGGTAGAAAAAGACAACCATGGCTGCGATACCTTGCAAACCACTTGGACACTCTTAACACAAGTCTGCTGCCCTGATATACAGACATTTACGTTGGATACCACCGTCTGCGACACCTTGATGCCTTTTGTGTGGATTGGGGATGGGTTTGAAGTGCCGTTCAGCGACATAGGCACCAACCAACAGTCTGTTCCGCACCCGCGATGGCCCAATTGTCTCTTTGCGGAATATACTTTGCGCCTGGATACCGTGCATTGCGAACGGCTATATGACATCATTGTTAACAAGTACAACTGGGTGCTGCTATGCAACAACACACGCGTTCGGACGCTCTTCCCGCAACGAACAGTGATCGGCTATCAGTGGTACAAGGATGGCACGGCCATTATCGGTGCCACCGAAGATGATTATTCCGAGCAGAACGAACTGCTAGGTGACTTCCAGTTGCGTTTGCGCATGGATGATGGCAGTTATGTATGGTCTGAGATTCTTACTATCCAACCGGCTCTAACTCAAGCGCCAAGCCGCATACGCATCTATCGTCATAACGGCCACCTTATCTATCAAGCCGAAGGAGAATCCACCGTTCCGTCCTTGCCGCGAGGATTGTATATCATTCAGATAGAACAAAACGGAGAACAACGCATCGAGAAGAAACTTATTCCGTGAAACACCGTGTATTGCTCATAGGATTATTGAGTGCGGCTCTCTGCCTGCAGGCACAGCATACACTTGAACTTGGACTTCATGGAGGCCTGGCAGGACTGAATAGTCAGCATACCTATCTATCCATGAAGCCCGGTGCCACCGTAGGTCTGCATGCTACGTACGGCTATTATTCCCAACATGTGATCGGTTTCCGAATCGGTGTAACCGCTGACATGCATCGCACAGGGTGGGGCAAAACTGACTATACGGATTCCTATACCACAATAGATGTCGATAATGAGCAAATGCAGATCGACTATACGATCGGTTCATTATCCGAAATGCAGACCACCTGGTCAGTCGGTTTTCCTGTACAAATGGCGTTAAAATGGAAGAAAGTCGGCCTTTTCGTTGGCCCTAAGATTGTTTTCCCGCTTTCCTGTTCATGGAAGGAAAATGTGAAGAATGCAGCCCTTTCGGTCTATTACCCGGACTACGAGAACCGCGTCTACGAGTCTTACCCGTTAGCTGCCTCACGTTCGTTTGCAATGGAGAACAGCGGCAAGACCTCACTACCAACAGTCCAATGGTGGCTGGCAGCTGAAATCAGTTACGATATTCCTTTCTATACCTACGGCAAGACCAAACATGGCCTAACTGTCGGTATATATGCAGACTATTGTTTCACTCCCACCAACAACAACCCCGCTGCGCTGCAATCATCTCTTATCATGCTTACCGACACGCGTGACGGGCTTCCGCTATCCCGCATCCTCAGTCCCGTCTTGTGTGCAGAGCGACAAGGAAAAGCCTTGGTATCTCGCTACAACCTGTTTGACGTCGGTATCAAACTGTCGTATACGCTTTCTCCATACAATCCGTACGCCCGCCGCACCTATCCCTGCCGCTGCTATAGGGATTAAACAGGTTTATTAAACAATCTGAATGCTGATGGCTAAAAAAAAATGGCATGCACGCTTGCGTATGTCATTTTTTTGTTGTATCTTTGCAGCGCATTTTATGTGAAGACAAAAAACAACAACAGTTATGGATAAGCAAACACAGATGTACGTAGACGGCTTCATGGCTGATCTCGTAAGGAAAAACCCCGGTGAGAGTGAGTTTCACCAGGCAGTGAAAGAAGTAGTAGAATCGGTAGCGCCGATGATCATGGCGTACCCCTACCTGCGCGAGCAGAAAGTGATGGAACGCATCGTCGAGCCCGAACGTGTGATCATGTTCCGCGTGCCATGGATGGACGATCAGGGAGAGGTGCAGATCAACCGAGGCTTCCGCGTACAGATGAACAGCGCCATCGGACCGTACAAAGGTGGTATACGTTTTCATGCCAGCGTCAACCTGAGTATCATGAAGTTCCTCGCCTTCGAGCAGACCTTCAAGAACGCCCTGACGACGCTGCCGATGGGTGGCGCCAAGGGCGGATCCGACTTCTCGCCCCGCGGCAAGAGCGACGCCGAGGTGATGCGCTTCTGCCAATCGTTCATGACCGAGCTGCAGCGCCATATAGGAGCCGACACCGACGTACCGGCCGGTGACATCGGAGTAGGCGGACGCGAGATAGGATATATGTTCGGCCAGTATAAACGGCTGCGCGACGAGTTCACCGGTACGCTGACCGGCAAGGGACAGCACTGGGGCGGCTCGCTCATGCGTCCGGAGGCGACAGGCTACGGCGCATGCTATTTCGCCGAAGCGATGCTGGCTACACGCGGCGAGACCTTCCAAGGCAAGCGCGTATGCATATCCGGTGCAGGCAACGTGGCACAGTTCGCCGCTCAGAAAGCCATGCGACTCGGAGCTAAGGTGCTCACGCTGAGCGACTCCGACGGCTTCATCTACGATCCCGAAGGACTGAACGAAGAGAAACTGGCATACGTCTTCGAACTGAAGAACGTGCGCCGCGGACGTATCAAGGAATATGCCGCTAAGTACCCGCAAGCGCAGTATTTCCCCGGCGAGCGGCCGTGGAAGATAGCATGCGACATCGCCATGCCCTGCGCCACCCAGAACGAGATAGAGAAAGGCGATGCGGAGAACCTGCTGAAGAACGGATGCTTCTGCGTGACCGAAGGAGCCAACATGCCCTCGACACCCGAAGCCATCGCACTCTTCCAGGGCGCAAAGATACTCTATAGCCCGGGTAAGGCCAGCAACGCCGGAGGCGTAGCCACCAGCGGACTGGAGATGACACAGAACTCGATGCGACTCAAGTGGACCGCCGAAGAGGTGGATCAGCGCCTGCGCACCATCATGGCCGACATCCACGCCGCGTGCCTCAAGTACGGCACCGAGGAGGACGGATATATCAACTACGTCAAGGGCGCTAACATCGCAGGCTTCATGAAGGTCGCCAATGCGATGGTGGAGCAGGGACTGGTCTAATCACAGATTAGACATTTGTGATTTTAAATTTAAGATTTAAGATTTCAAATTTAAGATTTAAGATTTTGGAGCATAGCAACTACACATCGTTGATGGCGAAGCGCGTGAGGCGGATTCTGCTCGTGTGCAACAACTACGACAGTTTTGCACTGGAGGAGGACGGCCGTATTGACGTGCAGATAGCACAGGAATACGCGGAACTGAATCTGAGCAATCCGCCTGCTATCACACGCGCAGAGACGACGCGCGAAGCGCTGGAGGTAATTCAGAATTCAAAATTCAAAATGCAAAATTCTGAGCCCTTTGATCTGATACTCACGATGTACAGCGCCGGAGAGTTGGACGTGTTCGAGTTCGCCCACGAGGCGAAACAGCTGCTGCCCGAATGCCCGATAGTGCTGCTCTCCGCCTTCAGCAAGGAGATATATCGCCGCATTGAGCAACACGACCGCACGGACATCGATTATTTCTTCAACTGGAACAACTCCACCGACCTCATCATCGCTATCATCAAACTGATAGAGGACCGCATGAACGCCCCGCACGACATCCTCGACGAGGGCGTCAGGGCAATCCTCCTGGTGGAGGACTCGGTGCGCTACTATTCCACCTATCTGCCGCTGCTCTACAAGCTCGTGCTCCAGCAGAACAGCATCGCCATACGCGACGCACTCAACGAGAAGCAGCAGCTGCTCCGCAAGCGTGCACGTCCGAAGATGCTCATGGCCACGTGCTACGACGAAGCCGTCGAGCTCTACCAACGCTACGGCAAGAACCTCATTGGCGTCATCTCCGACATCGGCTTCGTGCTCCACAAGGGCGACCCGTCCAGCGAGGAGAAGATGGATGCCGGCGTCGATCTGTGTAGGCTCATACGCGAGGATAATCCCACGATGCCCTTCCTCATGCAGAGTTCCCAGGAGTCGATGCGCAACGTGGCACGACAGCTGAAGGCAGGCTTCGTCGTGAAGAAATCCAAGACGCTGACCCAGGAGGTGAGCGAGTATATCGAACGCGAGTTCGGCTTCGGCGACTTCATCGCCCGTGACCCGCGTACCGGACGAGAGATAGACCGTGCCAGCGACCTGGAGGGATTCGAACGCATCATCTCTACCATCTCGCCCGCCGCCTTCCGCCGACTGAGCGACAACAACTACCTGAGTAAATGGCTCTTCGCCCGCGGACTCTTCTCCGTAGGACGACCCGTGAGCGCACTGCAGATACAGGACGACGCGGACATAGAGAACATACGCCAACTTAACATACGGCTCATCCACGACTACCGCATCAACCAGGCACTCGGCGTCGTGGCCAAATACAGTCCCGACACCTACAACGACACCATCTGGTTCGCCCGGTGCGGCGACGGTGCCATGGGCGGAAAGGGCAGGGGACTCGCCTTCCTCAATCATGTGCTGCAGCGCAACGACCTATACGACAGATGGGACAACATACGCATCTTCGTGCCGCGCACCATGGTCATCACTACCGACTATTTCGACCGCTTCATCCACGACAACGGATTGCAATATGTCATCAATGCCGACCTGAGCGACGAGGAGATACTCAGCGAGTTCGTCGCTGCCATGCTCCCGCTCCAGCTGCGTGACGCACTGCGTCATTTCATACGCGTATGCCATAAGCCTATCGCCGTGCGCTCGTCCAGCAAGCTGGAGGACAGCTACTATCAGCCCTTCGCCGGCGTCTATAGCACCTATATGATCCCCCATACCGAGAACGAAGACCAGGAGCTCAGACTGCTGAGCAAGGCCGTCAAGTCGGTGTACGCCAGCGTCTATTTTGCCGCCTCGCGCGGATATATCACCTCTACGGGCAACGTGCTCAGCGAGGAGAAGATGGCCATCGTGCTGCAAGAGGTATGCGGCGAGCAGGAGGGCGACTACTTCTTCCCCGTCATCTCCGGTGTGGCGCGCAGCGTCAATTTCTATCCGGTGGGCAAGGAGAAACCCGAAGACGGCATCGTCAAGGTGGCCTACGGCCTGGGCAAGGTGGTGGTGGACGGCGAGCAGGTACTGCGCTTCTCGCCTAAGTACCCGAAGAACGTGCTGCAGACATCCACCGTCGATCTGGCCATGCGTGAGACGCAACAGTCGATGTTGGCACTCTCGCTCAGCCCTGAGAAATTCAAGACTTCCATCGACGATGCCATCAACCTGGAGCGCTTCCCTATACACGAGTGCGGACGATTTGAGAGCCTGAAGATGGTGGCCTCCACCTACGACCGAGAGAACATGCGCATCGTCGATTCGTGCTACCCGGACGGACCGCGTATAGTCACCTTTGCTCCCCAACTGAAGTTCAACACCTTCCCCCTCGCCGAGATCATCCGCCAACTGCTGCAGATGGCTGAGGAGGAGATCAAGTGCCCCGTGGAGATTGAGTTCGCCGTCAATCTGGAACGCGAACCGCAGATCTTCCATGTGCTGCAGATACGTCCTATCTCCGCCGACTCGCTCAACGCCAAGGTGGAGTGGGATAAGATAGACACCGAGGGCGCGTTCCTGCGCAGCGGCAACGCACTCGGCACCGGACAGATAGAGGACGTACAGGACATCATCTACCTCAAGCGCAACACCTTTGATATACTGCGCACGCGCGAGATGGCCGAGACCATACGCCAGTGGAACCAGCAGATGCGACAGGAGGGACGGCAGTACTTGCTCATCGGCTTCGGCCGTTGGGGCTCGCAGATACCCACACTGGGCGTACCCGTGCAGTGGAGTGATATTAGCGAAGCTAAAGCCATAGCCGAATGTGGTCTGGAGAACTTCCGTATAGAGCCTTCGCAGGGCAGCCACTTCTTCCAGAACATGACATCGTTCAACGTGGGATATATGAACGTCGATCCGTGGGCACGGCCGGAGGACCGCTACGACAGCGAGGTGCTGGATGCAATGCCCGCGATAGAGGAGACCGAACTGGTGCGCCATGTGCGACTCGACCACCCGCTGGAGATGTATATCGACGGGTTTAACAATCGGGCGATTGTTAAACTAGTCAACTAGAAGACTAGTACACTAGAAAACTAGAAATTACACTATATGCAGTTATTACTACAAATCATCACGCTCATCGGTTCCGTAGCGATGTTGATGTACGGACTTAAGGTGATGAGTGAAGGCCTGCAGAAGATGGCAGGTAGTACGCTGAGTAATGTGCTCGGCACCATGACAACCAATCGTTTCTCGGGCGTGCTGACGGGTGCGTTCATCACCGCCGCCGTTCAGTCGTCCACCGCCACCACCGTCATGACGGTCAGCTTCGTCTCGGCCGGTATACTCTCGCTGGCACAAGCTATCTCCGTGATCATGGGTGCCAACATCGGTACTACCTTCACGGCATGGATCATGGTGCTGGGCGGCGGCTCGTTCGACCTCCGGCTGGTGGTCTATACCGCTATCGTGCTGGCGGTGGCACTCATCTACACCAAGAAGAACGCCAACCTCGGTGACTTCTTGATGGGTCTGAGCCTCCTGCTGCTGGGACTCACCACACTCAAGATCAACGCCACTGAGATGCACCTCGACCAGATGCAACCCGTTCGCGACTTCTTCATGGCTACCTCCAGTTGGGGCTACGGCAGCTATTTCCTCTACCTGCTGGTGGGCGGTGTCCTTACCTTCGCCGTACAGTCGTCGGCCGCTATCATGGCCATCACCATGACGCTCTGCTCGACACACGTGCTGCCCATAGACATGGGCATATCGCTCGTCTTGGGTGAGAACATAGGTACTACCATCACGTCGAATATCGTAGCCCTCTCGGCTTCCACCCAGGCACGCCGTGCCGCCATGGCCCACCTGGTGTTCAACCTCTTCGGCGTGGTATGGGTGCTGTGCGTCTTCCGCTGGTTTGTAGGCACCGTATGCGGGGCCTGGGGCGTAGATTTCACTCCCGGCAGACCATCGGATGTGTCGCCCGATAAGCTCAATGCCATCCTGGCTACCTTCCATACCTCGTTCAACGTCATCAACACCTGTATCCTCATCGGCTTCATCCCCTGGCTGGAGAAACTGGTGATGCTCATCATCCCGTCCAAACCCGAGCAACGCGATACAGACAGCCAGCTGCGGTTCATCTCCGGCGGCCTCATGTCCACCTCCGAGCTCTCTATCCTCCAGGCTTGGAAAGAGGTGCATATGTTCGCCGTACGTGCGCAGCGTATGATAGGTATGGTGCATGACCTCTACTACGAGCAGGACACTACGCAGTTCACGAAGATTTACTCGCGCATCGAGAAATACGAAGGCATATGCGACCGTATGGAATACGAGATTGCTCAGTACCTGAACAACGTGGCCGACGGACGTCTGTCCGACCAGTCGAAGCACGAGGTACACAAGATGCTTCGTATAGTCAGCGAACTCGAGTCGGTGGGCGATGCCAACTTCAATATTTCACGCTATTTGCGCCATAAATACGACGCCAAACTCACGTTCACGCCCGAGCAGGACAAGAATATAGAGATGATGATCTATCTCGTCACCGGTGCGCAGACCAAGATGGTAGAGGCACTGGAGCGCGTCAACATCAGTCAGGACGAGTTCCTCGAGATGACCAATATGGAGAACGAGATCAACAACTTCCGCGATGAGCTGAAGAACCAGAACATGCAGGCCATCACCGACAAGAAATACGACTACTCAACCGGCGTCAACTACATGGACATCATCCTCGAACTGGAGAAACTGGGCGACTATATCATCAATGTGGATGAGGCCGTGTATGAGCATAAACACGATAAATGAAATTAAAAATTAAGAATTAATGAAGAATAATCTGATTGCAGGTGCATTGATTGCACTGGGACTGTGCCTCGGAGGCTGGTTCGTCTATGGCGGACTGAAGCATTTTGCAGACAAAGATCGTGCGGTGACCGTCAAGGGTCTGAGCACACGTGAGGTGGAAGCCGACCATGCCGTATGGCCGCTTTCCTATGGATGGAACGGTAATGATCTGCCTTCGCTCTATGCCCAACTGGAGAACGTGACGGCACGCGTGAAACAGCATCTGCTCGGCCTCGGGTTTGAGGAAGCCGACATCCGCCAGGGTAGTATATCGGTCAACGACAATTGGTCGGACTACTACGGCAACCATCGTCCGGAGTACAAATATACACTCAGCACCTCGCTCATCGTCTCTACCGACAAGGTGCAGCTGGTAGTGGCCAGCCAGGGCAAAGAGGCCGAGTTGCTCAAGGAGGGCATTATCGTCAAGACCGAGCGCTGGAACCTCGATTACCAGTACAACGGACTGCCTGAACTGAAGCCCCTCATGATAGAGGAGGCCACCCAAAACGCTCGCGCCGTGGCACAGAAATTCGCCGACGATGCCCAGTGCTCGCTCGGTTCGATCCGCCGTGCCAGTCAGGGACAATTCTCCATCGAGAACGACGAGTACCAGCCTTGGATGAAGCGCGTACGCGTAGTAACCACAGTGGATTATTATCTGGAATAAACGCAAGCACAATCCGAGTATGGCGAACAACACATTTTCCTCCAAGGTAGGTCTGATCATGGCGGCAGCAGGTAGTGCTGTCGGCTTGGGTAATATATGGAAATTCCCCTATGTGGCCGGCGAGAACGGTGGCGGTGCGTTTCTGCTCGTCTATCTGGCCTGCGTAGTGGCCCTGGGACTGCCGATGGTGGCTACCGAGTTTCTGATAGGCCAGCGTTCGCGTCATAGCGCCTTCGGTGCGTTCCGTCAGCTCAACGGCAACAACCGCTGGCAGTGGCTGAGCTGGATGTGCCTGACGACATCGGTGCTGATTATGGGCTTCTATTTTGTGGTCACAGGCTGGTGCTTCAATTATCTGGCGGAAGCCGTGGTCAATACGTTCCACGCGATGAGTGCAGACCAACTGACGGCGCATTTCAACGGGTTTATCCATAGCGACCTGCGGATGATGCTTTTCAGCCTCGTTCCTATCGTGCTGACCGCCGTTGTACTCTGGTTTGATGTGAACAAGGGAATAGAGCAGTTGAGCAAGATACTCATGCCGCTGCTGCTGGTGATGATGATCCTGATGGTCATCCGTGTGTTGATGCTCGACAACAGCATGCAAGGCTTGCGCTTCTTCTTCCATCCCGACTTCTCCAAGATCACCCCGAACGTCATCCTGGAGGCCATGGGCCAGTGCTTCTTCAGCCTCTCTATAGGTATGGGTGCACTCATCACCTATGGCGCCTATATGCCTCCCAAGCAACGGGTGGTCTATACCTCGGTGCAGGTGGCAGTGCTCGATACACTGGTGGCTGTGCTGGCCGGCGTCATCATCTTCCCCGCCGTCTTCTCCTTCGGCTTCAATCCGGAGGAAGGACCTAAACTGGCGTTCGTCGTGCTGCCGGCTATCCTCGAGCAGATGTCGCTCTCGTGGTTCAGCAGCGTGCTCTTCTTCTCGCTGCTGTGCATCGCGGCGCTGACCAGTACTATCTCGCTGATGGAAGTGTCGGTGGCCTATATGGTGGAGGTGAGCGAGCATTGGGCTAAGAAGAACCCGCGTATCAAGTCGATCAACCGCCACAAGAGCGTGCTGCTGGTGGCGGTGGTCACCATCGTGATCACAGGCCTCTGTGTGCTCTCGATGACGGATGCACGCGAGTGGCTGTCCTTCGGCGGGCATAATCTGTTCGACCTGCTCGACAACATTACCTCATGCTACCTCATGCCGCTCGGTGCACTGGGTATGTCGATCTTCGTGGCATGGAAGATGCCGTTGGAGGGCGAGAACGGCCTGACGCAAAACGCCAAGGGCCTACACCGATGGGTATGCATCATCTACCAGCAGATGATTCGCTGGATCATACCGATAGTTATCGTAGTGATTTTCCTGTACGGCCTGGATATTCTTTAGAACCAGCCGAGGCGACGGATGAGTCGCAACAGGCAAGTGGGAATCAAGAGAATAATGAAGCACAGTACCCGCCAGAATACGGTGGGTATTGTTGTCTTGCTCCATCCCCAAAAGAGGGCACGCAGCGCACGGCGGACAAGCGTCTCAGGACTGACGATGATGCCGAGGCATTTGCCTATTTTGGTATAGACGGGTTTGATGTTGTAGAGCCCGGTGTCCACCGCGCCCGGACTGACGTCGGTGACGTGTACGCCGTAGCGGCGCAACTCGATATGAAGTGCACGGGTGAAATGACTGAGGAAAGCCTTGGTGCCACCGTAGGTGCCGAGGCGCTGTGCTGCCATCTTGGAGGTAACGGAGCATACATTGAGGATATATCCCTTGCCGCGCGCCTTCATGTCCTGGCCGAACAGATAGCAGAGCATCGCAGGCGTGTACATGTGCAGGTTCATGATCAGCGATGTGAAGCCCTCGCTGTCGTCCAGTATGTCGCGGTCGTGATAGACGCCGGCGTTGTTGACCAGCACTTCTATCTCCATCCCTTGTGTATGTGTATAGTCATACAGCTCGCGGGCAGAGCTCTGCTGTCCCAAGTCCATCACGAGGCTGACAACCTCGATTTTAGATGTATGATTTATGATTTCAGATTTGAGATTTTGAGCCACCTCGTGTATCTTCTCTTCATTGCTCACGATAAGCAGGTTGTAGCCGCGTTGGGCTAACTGACGGGCAAACTCCAGGCCCATGCCGGACGACGCTCCAGTAACGAGTGCAAAAGTAGTCTTCATTGCTCAAAAGAATAAAAAATCGCTGCAAAAGTACAAAAAAATAATTACATACACAAATAAAATTTGCATATGTTAAAAAAATGTAGTACCTTTGCAGTCGTAAAGGTTAAGGAAAAACGTTAGAATATGGAAATTAGTCTACGCGCACAGTCGATGCCGGAGAGCCCGATTCGTAAATTGGCCAAATATGCCGACGCTGCCAAACTGGCGGGTGTACACGTCTATCACCTCAATATCGGACAACCGGACATCAAGACTCCACCGCAGGCCCTGGAGGCCGTCAAGGAGTTCGGTACAGACATTCTGGAGTACTCGCCCTCGCAGGGACTGAAGTCGCTGCGTACGAAGATGGTGAGCTATTATGCCGATTACGGCATCGACCTCTCGCCCGACGAGATCATCATCACGGCCGGCGGTTCGGAGGCTATCATGTTCGCGTATATGAGTTGTCTCAATCCGGGCGACGAGATCATCGTGACCGACCCCAGCTATGCCAACTATATGGCGTTTGCCATCTCGGCCGGCGCAGTGGTCAAATCGGTCAAGACGCGTATAGAGAACGGATTTAAGTTGCCGCCGGTAGAGGAGTTTGAGAAGCAGATTACGCCCAAGACACGAGCCATCCTCATCTGTAATCCCAACAACCCGACGGGCTACCTGTATACCAAGCAGGAGATGCGCCAGATACGCGATCTGGTGAAGAAATACAACCTCTACCTCATCTCTGATGAGGTCTATCGGGAGTTCATCTACACCAAATCGCCCTATATCTCTGCCTGCCACCTGGAAGGCATCGAGGAGAACGTGGTGCTGGTGGATAGCGTCTCCAAGCGCTACAGCGAGTGCGGCATACGCATCGGTGCGCTCATCACCAAGAACAAAGCGGTACGCGAGGCCGTGATGAAGTTCTGTCAGGCACGCCTCTCTCCACCGCTGTTCGGACAGATTGTGGCAGAGGCCAGCCTCTCGACGCCGGAGGAATATATGCAGGAGGTGTATGACGAATACCTGGGCCGACGCAATTTCCTGATCGACCAGCTCAACCAGATTCCGGGCGTGTTTGCGCCTGCGCCCACCGGAGCGTTCTACGTCATGGTACAACTGCCCGTGGATGACACCGAGAAATTCTGCAAGTGGTGTCTGACCGACTTCGTGTATGCCATAGAGAACCCGAACGGGGAAGGTGAGCGCGAACTCGCCACCGTCATGATGGCCCCGGGTACAGGTTTCTATACGAATCCTGAAGACGGACGTCATCAGGTTCGTATGGCCTACGTGCTCAACAAGGAAGATCTAGCGAAAGCTATGCTGGTGCTGCGAAAGGCGCTGGAGACGTACAACGCACACTAAACTCACATCCACAATACGTCTGATTGTAGAAACCAAACTCTTTGAGTAGTTGGTTTCTACGTTCTTGCAGTCCGTCCTTCCGCCAGTTCTGCGCCCAGAAGCGGGTTAGGGCAGCCTCATTAGACGCGTGGCGGTTCACCTCCGCGGCCGCGGCTTCGCCTGCGCGATTGATCTGCTCCAGACTCTTCCAGCGAGAGGAGGCGAGGGTAGTGGCAAAGAAGGGGATACCCAACTCCTGCGCCTTGCGGGCCGTAGCCAGCAGGCGGTGGTAGAAACAGGCCTCGCAGCGCCTTCCGCGTTCGGGTTCCTGCTCCAATCCGCACACCGCCTCACGCCAGTCGTCATGCGTCTCTCCGTAACCCATAACCCGTAACCGGTCGTCGTCAATCCATTGGATACCCAGACCTTCGGCGTGACGTTTGCTCTCGTTTTTGCGGATCTCGTATTCCTCCTGCGGCCAAATATTGGGATTGTAGTAGTATATCACCGGCGTAATGTCATGCGCCAGCAACCATTCTACGATGGCGCTGGAGCACGGCGCACAGCAGGCGTGCAACAATAGTTTGTTGCATCCTTCGGGTACGATAATACTGGTTTGCTTGGCCATCGTTTTGCTCTTTTGCGACTGCAAAAGTACTACAATTATCGCACATACGCAAATTATTGGCTGTTTTTTTTGCGTATGTCATTTTTTTTTTGTACTTTTGCAGCCGCAAAAGTGTGAATGAAGATGGACTGGTTTAGTAACCTCTTTTTTGGAACAGGCATAGCGCACTCGATATGTGCGCTGACGCTCGTAATAGCGTTGGGTATCTTTCTGGGTAGCCGGCTTAAGATAAAGGGTATTACGCTCGGTATTACGTGGATTTTGTTCTGCGCCATAGCGTGCAGTCATTTCGGTATGACGCTCGACCCCATGGTGGAGTCGTTTGCCAAAGATCTTGGCCTGATCCTCTTTGTCTATTCCATCGGCCTGCAGGTTGGTCCGAGTTTCTTCTCGTCCTTTGGGCAGGGTGGTGTACGTCTGAACATGCTGGCTGCCGCCATCGTGGTGCTGGGCTGCGTGACAGCCTGGCTGATACACGTTGTCAGCGGCGAGAGCATGGCTACGATGACGGGTGTGCTGTTCGGTGCCGTGACCAATACTCCCGGTCTGGGTGCAGCCGAGCAGGCTTATCAGGACGTGACGGGTATGACCAATCCCAACATCGCCAGCGGTTACGCTATGGCCTATCCCCTGGGCGTGGTTGGCATCATCTTCTCGCTCTTGCTGTTGCGTTGGTTCTTCTCGATCAAGCTGGACAAGGAGGAAGCCCAAGTGCAGGCGGAGAAGGGTGAGGAACAGCATGTAGAACATTTCGATATGCGTCTGACCAACCCGCAGGTGGACGGCATCCGTGTGCGCGATCTAGCGCTGCTGACGCATGTTACCATCGTCGTCAGCCGCCTGATAAATGCGGACGGCGTTGAGTCGATGCCCGACGCCGACACCATACTGCATGTAGGTGATCGCGTGCGCTTCATTGTCGACAAGAAGAACGAACGAACGGTTATGCTGCTGGGTGAACCGGTAGAAGTCAAATGGGAGGAGAAAGAGAAGGACGTTCACCTCGTCAGCCGTCACATTGTCATCACCAAGCCGAAGATTAACGGTATGCGTATTTGCGATCTAAAAGTACGCGAAGCCTATCAAATAACCATCACACGTATCCGTCGCGCAGGTATCGAACTGCTGGCTACACCCGATCAACGCCTGCAAATGGGTGACCGGCTGACGGTGGTGGGTGAACAAAAGGCGGTGGAGAAAGTGGCGACGGTGTTCGGTAATAGCACGAAGAAACTCGACGCCCCCAACCTGGCCTCACTCTTCTGCGGACTGATGGTGGGCGTCATACTCGGTTCGTTGCCACTGGCGCTGCCGGGACTGAGCCAACCCTTCAAATTGGGTCTGGCAGGCGGCACACTCATCGTGGCTATCCTGATGGGTGCGTTCGGACCCAAATACCACCTGGTGACCTATACCACCACTTCGGCCAACCTCATGATCCGCGAGATAGGTATTTCGCTCTTCCTGGCGGCTGTGGGCTTCGGGGCTGGTAAGACCTTTATCCCGACGCTGGTGGGTGGCGGATATATATGGATAGGCTACGGCATACTCATCACGCTGCTGCCACTGCTGCTCATCGGTGTGGTGGCACGCCGCTGGATGAAACTGGATTATTTCACCCTGATGGGCCTGATAGCCGGTTCCACCACCGACCCGCCCGCACTGGCCTACGCAACGAGCCAGAGTGCACAGAACGATCGTGCAGCCGTGGCTTACTCGACGGTTTATCCGCTGACTATGTTCCTGCGCGTGCTGAGTGGACAACTGATGATCTTGCTGTTTGTTTGACAACCAATAGAGAAATATTACGCCTCGCCATACCGAGCATTTTGGCCAACATCACTATCCCGTTGGTGGGACTGGTGGATACAGCCATCATCGGTCATCTGAGCGACGCCACGGCCATCGGCGGAATAGCCATCGGCACCATGCTCTTTGACTTGCTGTACTGGAACTTCGGTTTCCTGCGGGTAGGCACCAGTGGCCTCACGGCTCAGGCCTACGGCCGAGGGGTGACGGGTGACGGGTTACGGGTTACGGACGAGTGTCGCAAATTGCTCACCCAGAGCCTTACGACGGCCCTCCTGGCCGCAATGGCGATACTGGCTATACAATGGCTATTCGTCTCGGCAGTGCTGGCTGTCGTACCGTGCTCCGAGGGAGTGGCAGACGTTGCACGCGAGTACTTCTTCGTGCGTATCTGGGCCGCTCCTGCCACACTCATGCTCTTTGCCTTCAAGGGTTGGTTCATCGGTATGCAGGACACGAAAAGTCCGATGGCCGTAGATATATTGGTGAATGGCGTGAACATGCTGGCCAGTTATTATCTGGCGGTACATACACCGCTGGGTGTGGTAGGCGTAGCGCATGGCACACTCATCGCGCAGTATTGTGGATTGCTGCTGGCTCTGATGATACTCGCCCTCAAATACCGCATTGTTCATATCAGCTACGGGGAAATGCAGGCGGCGATGCGATGGCAGGAGATGCGCCGAATGGCCCAACTGAACGGCAACCTGTTCATCCGTTCGCTCTGCTTCATGGTGGTCTATGTGGGTTTTACCGCCCTGGCCAGTCGCTACGGCGACATCGAACTGGCGGTGAGCAGCATACTGATGAAGCTGTTTATGCTCTTCTCTTATTTCGTGGACGGATTTGCCTACGCGGGAGAAGCACTGGTGGGAAAGGCTTTTGGCCGGATCGTATCCGGAGACGAACAGCCATGCGGGGTGAATAGTGTCGTACACAGCCTATTCAACTGGGCGATTGGGGTGGGGCTGCTCTTCACCCTCATCTATGCCCTCTGGGGACTAGAGTGTATGGCGCTGATGACTACAGATGGCGAAGTGCTCCATGCCACCGGCCGTTATATGGGTTGGCTGATAGCCATGCCTATCGTCAGTGCACTGGCATTTATGTGGGACGGCGTCTATGTGGGGGCTACGGCCGGCAAACAAATACGTAATGCCATGATTTGGGCAGCCGTGGCCTTTGTGGGAGCCTATGCCGGGTGCTACTCATGGCTGGGCATACAGGCCTTGTATATTGCCTATTTTGCCCACCTGGGTGCACGAGTGGTTTATCTGACAATCCGCTGGAGAGATGTTAAGGTTGGCGATATTTGATAGAATGGAGCAGGTCAGCCCGCAGGAGGTGGAGCAAATGTTAGCCCTGGTCAGTCCGCAACGACGCGAACAGGCTTTGCGTTACAAGCATACGCTCGGTCAGTTCTGCTGCCTGAAGAGCTGGCTGATGTTGCAAAAAGAGTTGTCAGCCATCGGCTATCAGCTGTCAGACTTCAGCTACAATGAGCACGGCAAGCCGTACATGCCTAAAGGACCGTATTTCAGCCTCAGTCATTGCAAGCAGGGCATCGCGGTGGCGGTGAGTGACCAACCAGTAGGCATCGACATAGAGGGCATCCGTCATGCAGAGCAAGATCTGATAGAACGGACGATGAACAGGGAGGAACAAGCTCGCATCTGCTCCGACCGCGACTTCACGCGGCTCTGGACACAGAAAGAAGCAGTATTGAAGGCCGAAGGAACAGGCATCGAGTCGTTTGAACAACTGCAAGGTGTATTAAGCCGCCTGCCATCGGACGTCAGCCTTCAGACAATTGAGAAAGACAATTATATATACAGCATAGCAAATGGAAAACTACATTGTTTCGGCGCGTAAGTACCGCCCGCAGACCTTCGAGTCGGTAGTGGGACAACAAGCCTTGACCCAGACGCTTCAGAATGCCATCCGTCAGGACCGCCTGGCGCATGCTTATCTGTTCTGCGGACCGCGTGGAGTGGGTAAGACCACCTGTGCGCGTATCTTCGCCAAGACTATCAACTGCCTAAATCCGCAGAACGGTCACGATGCCTGCAACGAGTGCGAGTCATGCCGCGCCTTCAACGAACAGCGGTCGTTCAACATCCACGAATTGGATGCTGCCAGCAACAACTCCGTGGAGGACATCCGTCAGTTGATCGACCAGGTACGCATCCCGCCGCAGATAGGTAAGTACTCCGTCTATATCATCGACGAGGTGCATATGCTCTCGGCCGGTGCGTTCAACGCCCTTCTAAAGACGCTGGAGGAACCACCATCATACGCTATCTTCATCCTCGCTACGACGGAGAAGCACAAGGTGCTGCCTACTATCCTTAGTCGCTGTCAGGTGTATGACTTCAATCGCATCACCGTGCCCGACACTATCGCCTACCTGCAAAAGGTGGCGGCTAACGAAGGCATCAAAGTGAGCGTCGAGGCCCTGAATGTAGTGGCGCAGAAGGCCGACGGAGGAATGCGCGACGCCCTTTCCATCTTCGACCAACTGGTGGCTTTCTGCGGAGAGGAGATTATCTACGAGCGAACCCTCGAAGTACTCAACGTGCTAGATACAGACTATTACTTCCGTCTGGTGGACCAAGCCTTGCGGCATGACGTGACGGGCGCACTGCTGCTGCTCAACGATGTTCTGGCACACGGATTTGATGCCGGCCATTTCATCACCGGCTTGGCACAACACCTGCGCGATGTGCTGGTGAGCAAAGATCCGCAGACGCTTCCGTTGCTGGAGACAGCTGACAGTATTCGTGCCCGCTATGCTGCGCAGGCAGCGAATTGTCTGCCCGTGTGGCTCTTCGCGGCACTTGACCTACTCAACACCTGCGATATTAACTACCGCACGGCACGCAACAAACGACTGACGGTAGAGCTCTGTCTCGTCAAACTATGCCAATTGGGCGTAGCGCAAAATCAGCCTGCAGCCGTCCACCCTCAGCCGGCAGCAGCAAAGCAGGTTAGTAGTCCTACTACACCTAGTCAACCTAGCCAACCTAGTCAGCCTACCTCACCTGGTCAACCAAGTGCATCCAGTGCACCTGCGACGCCAAGTCAGCCTGCTACGCCGAAACAGGCTCCCGCAATGTCGTCTATACCGAAGATGCCCGGCGTGGGTCTGGGAATAGGACTGAAGAAGCCGGCGGCTAACACCCAACCAGCTGCTACTGTACAAGCTCAAGAGGAGGAGCCCAACCGCCCTTTCTCGGCTGACCAATTCCGTGACGCGTGGATTGGTCTGAGCCGTACTCATGCCGAGGAACCGCGTCTGGTACAATTGTTGGAGAATTATATGCCCGTGTTGACCGGCGAGACTTCGGCCGAGGTGTCGATGCCTAACCCCTGGCAGCACGACGAGATGCGTAAGGCCATGCCAAGGCTGATAGCCGAACTGCAACGCACCTTGCATAATAAGGGACTGAACATCCGTGTGACGCTTGCGGAATACGACCGCGAACAAATGGCCTTCACTGCGGATGAGAAATACAAACTTATGGCTGAGAGCAATCCTGCTCTTGCACAACTGAAAGAACGCCTGGACCTCGTTTTAGACTGATGGCAGACCTCCTGAAATACTTGCCGACAACACGTAAGGAAACCGATCTGCGTGGCTGGGATGAAGTGGATATCGTCTTCTTCACCGGTGACGCGTATGTGGACCATCCTTCGTTCGCTTCGGCAGTACTCGGACGCGTGCTGGAGGCAGCCGGTTATAGAGTGGCTATTGTACCTCAACCCGACTGGCATGGCGACTACCGTGACTTCAAGAAGTTCGGCCGTCCGCGCCTCTATTTCGCCGTCTCGGCGGGTAGCATGGATAGTATGGTCAACCATTACACCGCTGCACGCCGCAAGCGTTCGGACGACGCCTATACACCCGAGGGCAGGGCAGGGGCACGACCTGACTATTGCACCACCACCTACTGTCGTATCCTCAAGCAACTATACCCTGATGTACCGGTCGTCATCGGTGGCATCGAGGCATCTATGCGCCGACTGACACATTACGACTACTGGCAGGATAAGTTGATGCCATCTATCCTCGTGGATAGCGGTGCGGACCTGCTCGTCTATGGTATGGGAGAACAGGCGATGACGGAGATAGCCGACAAAATAGCCGCCGGACAATGGTCAACAGCCAAAAGCCAAATTCCTCAGACGGCCTATCTGACATCCGACGCACCGGAGACGTCCGATGACGCTATCATGCTCGCTTCACATGAAGAGGCACTGCGCGACAAGCGCAAACATGCGGAGAACTTCCGGCTCATAGAGGTGGAGTCCAACAAGATCAATCAAAAGACACTCGTGCAGCCTGTGGGCTCAAAATACGTAGTGGTCAATCCCTCGTATCCGCCCATCTCTACCGAGCAACTCGATGCCATCTACGACCTGCCGTATCAATATGCTCCGCACCCTAAATACAAGGACAAACGTATTCCGGCATACGAGATGATTAAATGGTCTGTTTGTATGCACCGCGGTTGTTTCGGAGGTTGCTCTTTCTGTACTATCTCAGCCCACCAGGGCAAGCAGATCGTCTCGCGCAGTAAGGCTTCTATCTTGCGTCAGATCGAGCGACTGAGCCAACAGCCCGACTGGCATGGCGTCATCAGTGACCTAGGTGGTCCGTCGGCCAATATGTATGGCATCACGGGCAAGGACAAGAGCCTTTGCGAGAAATGCGCCCGCGCCAGCTGTCTGCAGCCGGCCGTGTGCAAGAACCTCAACCGTGATTTCAGTGCCGTACTGGATATCTATCGTACCGTGGATGCCTTGCCTTATGTCAAACATGCCTTCGTCGGTTCGGGTATTCGCTACGACCTGATGAGCGAAGAATACGCCCGTCAACTCATCACCCGCCATGTGTCCGGACGACTGAAAGTAGCACCTGAGCATTGTTCGGACACCGTACTGAAACTGATGCGCAAACCTGACTGGCAACACTACATGCGTTTCCGCGAACTCTTCTTGCGCATCAACGCCGAGGCGGGACTGAACCAGCAACTCATCCCGTATTTCATCTCCTCCCATCCGGGGTGTACCAAACAGGACATGAAGATGCTGGCGGAGGAGACCAAGCGGATGCATTACAGGCCAGAACAGGTGCAGGACTTCACGCCCACACCCATGACCCTCTCTACGACGATGTTCTATACCGGCATCCATCCCTATACCGGTCAACCCGTTTATGTGGCAAGGTCGGCCGAGGAGAAAAAACAACAAAACAGTTATTTCTTTTGGTATAAAAAACAATGATAAAACCTACAATCAACAAACGCCGTTATCGCATCAATCCCGAAACGCTTCAGTTGGAGCGTGTAGAACATGGTGTACGTTATTGGCTGCGCCGCTCAGGCCGCTACCTGATAGGCGGAATATGTCTTGGAGTAGTCTTCTTCTATGTCTATCACGCCTTCTTCCCCTCGCCGCGTGAAGCGGCCCTGCAGTCGCAGAACCGTACACTGACGGCACAACTGCAGATGATGGAACGTCAGGTGGACCAGATACAAGTGGTGATGTCCGACATCGCCCAGCGTGACGACAATCTCTATCGTGCCCTGCTGGGAGCAGAACCTATCCCGCAGAGCGTACGTCTCGGTGCTACGCGTCAGATCAGTTATTACGACTCACTGGCACGCATGAGCAACACGCAACTCATCGCCGACGTGCAGCGTAAGGTGGATGTGCTGGAGAAAGAGGTGTACACTCAGGCTAAGTCGTACGACGAAATCCTCCAACTGGCCAAGAACCAAGAGGTGCGTATGGAGAATATCCCGGCTATCCAACCGGTGCTCAACAAGAACCTCAAGCACATGGCTTCCGGCTATGGTTGGCGCATTGACCCCGTCTATCATATACGTCGTTTCCACGAGGGTATGGATTTCTCTGCGCCAGTAGGCACGGATATCTTCGCTACGGGTAATGGTACCGTGGTTTACTCGGGTTGGCGCCAGGGTTACGGCGAGACGATCGAGATTGATCATGGCTTCGGTTATCTAACGCGCTACGCGCACTGCCATAAACTCTTTGTACGGGTGGGGCAGAAAGTGAAACGAGGTGACGTGATCGCACTGGTGGGCAACACCGGTAAGTCCACCGGACCGCACGTGCATTACGAGGTGCATTATCAGGGACGCCCCATTGATCCGCGCAACTATTATTTCTACGACCTCAGTCCTGAGGACTACGATCGTATGGTGCAACTATCCAGCAATATGGGAAATATGATGGATTAACGACCAATCACCAATCACCAATCACCAATCACCAATTACCAATCCAAAAAATATCGCGTCTCAACCGAGGCGCGATATTTTTTGTAGGGCAGGGGCGTTCAGTATACGAATCCGTTTGCCGTCGATGGCCAGCAGTCCTTCCTGCGCAAATTGGCTGAGAGTACGGATGGCGTTGCTGGTGATCATATTGCTCATGTGTGCTAGATCTTCACGCGAGATGAGCATGGCGATCGTACTGCCGTCCTCTTCGTAACCGTACTGACTGATCAGATGAAGGATCGATTCCGCCAATCGGCCGCGTATATGCTTCTGCGTCAGGTTGACCGTCTGTATTTCCGAGTGCTTCAGATCGCGTGCCATAGTCTGCATCATGGCGTAGCAGAAAGCGCCGTTCTCTTGGATCAGGCGGCGAAAGAGCTGGCTGTCAATGCGATAGAGTGTACTGGGTTCGAATGCACTGGCACTCGAACCATAAGGTTCGTCCGCTATTGCCGCACGATAACCGAACAAGTCGAAGGGTTTTAATACACGGATAATCTGGCGTTGACCTACGCCGTCTTTGTAGATACGTACCTTTCCGCTGAGCAGCATCCATATGTGTTTGGACGCATCGCCCTCACAACGGATGGCATCATTCTTCTCGTAATGCACTATTTCTGCCGCCTCGCTCACCTCTTCCTTTTGCGCAGGAGTCAGGTTGTCCCAGATACAATTCAGTTCCCACAGCGGACGGCAAAATGCTTCGTTTTCATTCATGCAGACTAATACAATTCGTAAATTTTGCGCAAATTTACAAAAATATTTTTATATATGCAAAAAAAAGTGTAACTTTGCAGCAAAATTGCAAAGAAACATATAAATCACCATAAAAAAATGAAAGTGAACTATCTGGAGGCACGTCATATAGGCCTCACTCCCGAAGACGAGAAACAGATGTTAGACAAGATCGGTGCAGCCTCTCTCGACGCCTTGGTGCGTGAGACGATGCCGGCCGATATTCTTTTGCCCGAGCCCCTCGACCTGCCTGAACCGCTCACAGAGCAGAAACAGCTGGAGCAGGCGCAGAGCCTGCTGGAGGAGAATATCCCCTCGCGCTCCTATATCGGTCGCGGCTGGTATGGTACGATCACGCCGGCTGTCATCCGTCGTAATATGCTGGAGAACCCTGTGTGGTACACCTCCTATACGCCCTACCAGGCCGAGGTGAGCCAAGGCCGTCTGGAGGCACTCTTTGTATACCAGACCATGATCAGCGACCTGACGGGGCTTCCGTTGGCCAATTGCTCGCTTTTGGACGAAGCTACGGCAGCAGCGGAATCGGTGACGATGATGCGTAATCTGCGTAGCCGTGAGCAGGTCAAGAATAACGTCCGTAAGGTGTTTGTGGATAGCAAGATTTGGCCTAACACCCTATCTGTTTTACGTACGCGCGCAAAAGGTCAGGACATCGAGATCGTCACCGGCAGTTATGCCGACTTCCGTCCTTCGGAGGAGTTCTTCGGTGCTCTCGTTCAGTGGCCTAACAGTGACGGCGCGATCGAGGACTACGAGGCTTTCATCGATGATTGTCATGCCGCAGGTCTCAAAGTCACCGTCGTAGCTGACCTGATGGCACTGGCGCTGCTCCGTCCGCTGGATGCAGACATCCTATGCGGTACGGCACAACGTTTCGGCCTGCCCATGGGCTTTGGCGGTCCTACGGCTGGCTATATGGCTACACGTGATGAGTTCAAGCGGGAGATGCCGGGACGCATCATCGGACTATCGAAAGACAAATACGAGCACCCGGCTTACCGTTTGGCACTCCAGACGCGCGAACAACATATCAAGCGCGAACGCGCCACATCCAATATCTGCACCGCAGAGGCACTCTCTGCCATGATGGCAGGTATGTACGGTGTATATCATGGAGCAGAGGGAATACGTGAGATAGCCGAGGCAATCCATGGCAAGGCTGTCTATCTGAGCGAGATGCTTCAGGCCTACGGCTACAATCAGGAGAATGCGGAGTTCTTCGACACGCTTAAGATCACACGTGATGACGACGAGGGATGGCAAGACCGCCTCTTCGACATAGCCAATCCTATGGGTATCAACTTCTACTACGACCCGCAGGGGTGGGTAGGCCTCTCCATCGACGAGACAGTCGATCTGGAAGACATGAACGACCTGATCGCTATCTTTGCCGAAGTGAGTGGCAATATTGCCCAATATGAGGACTCGGACGAGGCTTTCACGGGTCTTTGGTCCATCGACGAGGCTCGTGTACGAGAGATCGATTATATGCAGGCAGAGGTGTTCCGTCTTTATCATACCGAGACCGAACTAATGCGCTACCTGAAGCGTCTCGATCGCAAGGATATCAGTCTGGCTACTTCGATGATCCCGCTGGGCTCGTGTACCATGAAGCTCAATCCGGCTGCCGCGATGATCCCAATCACCTTTGGTGGTGCGCTGGCTGTTCATCCGCTGGCACCTGAAGAGCAGACAGCTGGCTACGAGGCGATAATGAGCGATCTGAAGCATCAACTGCTCACCATCACTGGTTTTGATGCCTGCACACTGCAGCCGACCTCTGGAGCTGCCGGTGAATATACAGGTCTGGTTGTGATCCGTGAATATCTGCATCGCCAAGGTCAAGATCAACGCAAAGTGCTGCTTATCCCGGCATCGGCACACGGCACCAACCCCGCTTCGTGCGTACAAGCAGGCTTCACGCCTTGCGTGGTGCGCTGTGACGAACAGGGAAATACCGATTTGGCCGACTGGCAGGCCAAGGCCGAAGAGAACAAAGAAGTGCTGGCGGGTTGTATGATCACGTATCCGTCCACGCACGGTATTTTCGAGCAGGACATCCGCGCGATGATCCAAGCTATACATGACAATGGAGGACTCGTTTATATGGACGGTGCTAACATGAATGCTCAGATCGGTTGGACCAATCCGGCCTTCATCGGAGCGGATGTGTGCCACCTCAATCTGCATAAGTCATTTGCTTCGCCTCACGGCGGTGGCGGACCGGGTGCAGGAGCTGTGTGCTGCACGGCGGCACTGGCCGACTGCCTGCCGACAGATGATCACAACCGCGTATCGACGGCACTCTACGGCAATGCCAACATGGCACTTATCTCATGGGGCTATATAGCGATGATGGGAGCTGACGCACTGCGTCATGCTACGGCTGCTGCAATCCTCTCTGCCAACTATATGGCCATGCGGCTCAAGGAGGCGTACGGTATAGTCTATACAGGTAAGAACGGTCGAGTAGGGCATGAGTTGATCCTCGACTGCCGTCAGTTCCATGCCATTGGCATCACCGAGGCAGATATAGCCAAACGTCTGATGGACTACGGCTATCACGCACCTACGCTCTCTTTCCCCGTACACGGCACGTTGATGGTAGAGCCTACCGAGAGTGAATCACTCGCAGAAATAGATCGTTTCTGCGATGTATTGCTGCAGATTCGTCAAGAGATAGCGGACATTGAGAGCGGTAAGGCAGACAAGACTGATAATGTGCTGATTAACGCGCCGCACCCGGAGTACGAAGTGATAGCCGACGAGTGGATGCACCCGTATTCGCGCCGCGAAGCAGCCTATCCGACAGAGTGGGTGGCTCAGACGAAATTCTGGTGCCCGGTAGGCCGCGTGGATAACGGTTTCGGTGATCGTAATCTGGTCGCCAAATTCTGAATTCTGATAGCTGAATACTAACATGTTCCCGCTTCGTACATACGTCAACCCGCATATTGCACCGCAATCGATGATGCGTCAGGTGTTTGAGTACATGGTCATCGTCTTCGGTATCTTCCCCATGGCGCTGATGGTCAATTGGGTGCTACTGCCTCATGCGTTTGTGGGTGGTGGACTGACGGGTATCTGTTCGATCATCTATTACCTGACGGACGGATTTTTCCCATCGCTTTTTCCTGACTATGGGGGGGCTATACCTGTGTGGTTGACGACGTTTGTATTCAACCTTATTCTGTTACTAATCGCTGGATTTACAGTGGGATGGCGTTTCTGTATCCGTACGATGGTGGGAGTAGGTGCCATTACATTATGGTACCGCATCATTCCTATATTGCCCGAACCCATCATTGCCGATCCTTGGTTAGGAGCCATCGTTGGCGGTTTTGTGTTCGGACTTAGCCTGGGTACTATCATCGCCTGCAACGGTTCGTCCGGAGGTACGGATATCATCGCAATGATCGTCAATCACTATCGTGATATATCCATGGGCAATATCATGTTGCTCTGTGATGTGATCATCATCCTCTCTGCGTTCTTCCTGCCTATCCCCGAAAGGCTGATGGAGGAAGGTACGAATCCCATCTATATCCAGATCAAGCGCGTGCTGTGTGGTGTGTGTATGACAGTCTCTTATACAGCCGCCGTCGATTGGTTGTTGGCGCGGGTGCATCAGTCGGTACATATCTTCATCTATTCGGCCCATTACGCCGAGATAGCTACGGCCATCAATACAACGGTCAACCGTGGTGTGACGGTGCTGGACGGCACGGGTTGGTACTCCCGGAAACCGGTGAAAGTTATCTCCGTGCTGGCACGCAAACCCGAGGCGTCGATGATCCTGAATCTGGTACATCAGATTGACCCCAATGCCTTTGTAAGCCAGGCCAACGTAGCCGGCGTCTTCGGTGCAGGATTCGACAAGATAAAGAAATAAGAAAAAAAAGTGGCACTCCACAACGAGTGCCACTTTCTCTATACGTTATACGTTAAACGTTATTACATCATTCCACCCATACCTCCTGCGGGCATGGCCGGAGCGGGGTGTTCCTCAGGGTGATCAACGATCACACATTCGGTAGTCAGGAACATACCTGCTACGCTGGCAGCGTTCTCCAGTGCCACACGGGCCACCTTGGCCGGGTCAACCACACCGGCTTCGAACAGGTTCTCATATTTGTCCGTACGGGCATTGTAACCGAAGTCCGCCTTGCCGGCACGCACTTTATCTACCACTACTGCACCTTCCTCACCGGCGTTAGCCACGATCTGACGTAGCGGTTCTTCTATCGCTCGACGTACGATCTCTATACCGGTCTGCTCATCTTCGTTGGCTCCCTTCAGCTCGTTCAGTACAGCCTGTGCACGGATATACATCATGCCGCCACCCGGTACGATACCTTCTTCGATTGCTGCACGCGTTGCACTCAGTGCATCATCCACGCGGTCTTTCTTCTCCTTCATCTCCACCTCGCTGGCTGCACCTACGTTCAGCTGGGCAACACCGCCTGCCAACTTGGCCAGACGCTCTTGCAGTTTCTCTTTGTCGTAGGTCGATTTGGTAGCAGCTATCTGAGCCTTGATCTGCGCTACGCGATTGGCGATGGCCTCTTTGTTGCCGGCTCCGTTGACGATAGTGGTGTTGTCCTTGTTGATGGTGATGGTCTCAGCGGTACCGAGCATCTCGATTGTGGCTTGGTCCAGTTTGATACCTTTTTCTTCACTAATAACAGTGCCACCGGTCAGGATAGCGATATCCTCGAGCATCTCTTTGCGGCGATCACCGAAGCCCGGTGCCTTGACGGCACAGATCTTCAATTGGGCACGCAAACGGTTGACAACGAGTGCTGTAAGTGCTTCGCTATCGACATCCTCGGCAATAATGAGCAGCGGACGGCCACTCTGTACGGCGGGTTCAAGCACAGGAAGCAGTTCTTTCAGATTCGAGATCTTCTTGTCGTAGATCAGAATATACGGCTTGTCCATCTCCACCTCCATCGTCTCTGTGTTGGTCACGAAGTACGGACTGATATAACCGCGGTCGAACTGCATACCTTGTACTACGTCGATCGTCGTGTCCATACCCTTGGCCTCACCGATGGTGATAACGCCGTCTTTGGAAACCTTACGCATCGCGTCAGCGATGAGTTTGCCAATCTCGGCATCGTTGTTTGCACTGACGGTGGCTACCTGTTCGATCTTGTCGAAGTCATTTCCAACGACAACGGCATTCTTCTTGATCTCCGCCACTACGGCAGCCACGGCCTTGTCTATACCGCGTTTCAGGTCGAGTGGGTTAGCACCCGCCGTCACGTTCTTCAGACCTACACCTACGATAGCTTGCGCCAGCACCGTAGCCGTCGTTGTGCCGTCACCGGCCTGATCGCCAGTCTTCGATGCCACTTCCTTGACGAGTTGTGCGCCCAGGTTCTCTGCGGCATCCTTCAGCTCAATCTCTTTGGCTACCGTCACACCGTCTTTGGTGATGTGCGGTGCTCCGTATTTCTTGTCGATGATCACATTTCTTCCCTTCGGACCCAGCGTCACCTTTACGGCGTCTGCCAATTGGTCCACACCACGCTTCAGCGCCTCTCGTGCCTCTACGTTATAGGTAATATCTTTTGCCATAACAGTTTAACAATTAAGCAGTTTAACGATTTAACATTTTATCGCAGAATAGCCAATACGTCACTCTGACGCATGATCAGATACTTTTCGCCGTCCAGTTCAAGCTCCGTACCGGCATATTTGCCATACAGCACTTGGTCTCCGGCTTTCAGTACCATCTGTTCGTCTTTCGTTCCGCCACCTACTGCCAGCACTTCGCCGCGCAGCGGTTTCTCTTTTGCACTGTCGGGGATGATGATACCACCGACTGTCTTCTCTTCTGCAGCCGCAGGCTTGATCAGCACGCGATCTGCTAATGGTTGAATCTTACTCATAATATTGTGTGTTTAATGAAATTACCAATTCCAAACTACCAATTACAAATTATATGCCAATGGCATACTGTCTGCCAAAATGTCAGTCTTCTTCTTTTTTTCTGCAAATAAATTTGCATATATGCAAAAAATGTAGTACTTTTGCAGTCGCAAAGACCAACCAATCTATACCATTATGTTAGAATACATTGACAGACGCGGCTCCGACTGCTACAAATGGGACAGTGAGCAGGCGCAATCCACCTTACCTCTATGGGTGGCCGACATGGATTTTAAGGCGGCCAAACCAATCCGCGACGCTATGCAGCAGCGCTTGGATCACGGTGTGTTCGGTTATTCCATCGTGCCGCAAGCCAATTACGACGCTGTAGCTTCTTGGTTTGAACGCCGTCATGGATGGAAGGGTATCAACCGCGACAATCTGCTCTATACGACAGCCGTCGTACCTGCCATATCCGCTATCCTCGCTGCGCTGCAAGGACGTAAGAGTGGGGCCGCGCTGCGTGTGATGACGTTCACCCCGGCGTACAACTGTTTCTTCTCTTGCATCGAGAACATGGGGTGCGAGTTGGTGGAATGTCCGCTGGTGCTGCGCAACAACCGCTTTGAGATCAACTGGGACGACATGGAGGACAAAGCGCAAGCGGCGGATGTGTTCCTGCTCTGCAATCCGCATAATCCCACCGGCCGTGTATGGAGTAGGGACGAACTGGAGCATATGGCGGCAATCATGCGGCAGCACCATCTGTTCGTACTCTCCGACGAGATTCATTGCGAGTTCGCCTTCCCCGGCCATAGCTACACTCCTTTTGCCACTATCGTCATCGACGACACAGATTTCTGTGTATGCACCTCGGCCTCTAAAGCCTTCAACATAGCCGGCCTCTTGTGCGCCGACATCTACGTACCTAATCCTCAGTTGTTCGCCCAGATCAACCATGCATTGGAGATCCACGAGGTGAATGGTCTGAATCCATTCGGACTGGTGGCACAGGTGGCAGCCTACAACGAGAGCGAGGCATGGCTGGACGAACTGAATGCATATGTATATGCCAACTTCTGCTACCTGCGCGATTTCCTGCACGACCAACTGCCACAACTGCTGCTCCATGAGACCGAAGGCACCTATCTGGCATGGGTCAACATAGAGGCTACAGGAATGTCGGCAGAGACCTTCTGCCGGCGCTTGGCAACAGAACAACATGTGCTGCTCAATCCGTCAGGTATGTACGGCGGCAAGGGCTATGTGCGCATCAATCTGGCGACCTCTCGCGAGGTATTGGCCGAAGCCCTGCTGCGCATGAAGCGAATGATCGGCTGATCCTTTATACGAACCATCTAACACACACAACCATGAAAATACAATTCCTCGGTGCGACACGCGAAGTGACGGGCAGCAAGCACCTTATCACCACAGATTCCGGACATACTATTTTGCTCGACTGCGGCATGTATCAGGGCAAAGGTATGGAGACCGATGCCGACAACCGCGACCTGGGTTTTGATCCCAAAGAGATCGACTGCATCGTACTCAGTCATGCACATATTGACCATTCGGGACTTATCCCCTATGTGGTCAAGTTGGGATTCAAGGGAGATATCTATTGTACGCCCGCGACGCGCGATCTGTGCGCGCTAATGCTGGCTGACACCGCTTTTATCCAGGAACAGGACGTGCGGACCTACAACAAGAAGATCGACCATCAACATCCGCACAAGGAGAAGGGTAAGACCTATAAGATCGAACCGCTCTACAACCAGCAGGACGTCAACCGCGCGATGAAGCACTTCGTCACCTATAGTTACGATCGCCGTTTCCGCCTCTTCGACGATGTACTGCTTACCTTCACCAACTCCGGCCATATGCTTGGTGGCGCTATCTGCTCGCTGGAGATATACGAGAGCTGTCAGCCGTCAGAAATCGACGGTCAGAATTCGTCTGAAGTCTCCAAGCGCTGGAAACGCATCACTTACACAGGCGATATCGGACGGCCACACAGCCATATACTGCCGCCGCCACAACTCTTCCCACAATGCGACTATCTGATCTGCGAGTCCACCTACGGCGATCGCATCCACGACGAAGAACTGGTGACCGAAGAGCAGTTGCTCGGCATCGTAGAAGATACGTGCATCTATCGCAAAGGACAGTTGCTCATCCCCTCATTCTCTGTAGGGCGCACTCAGGAGATAGTGTATGTGCTCAACCAGCTCTACAACGACGGCCGTCTACCGCATCTGCCAGTCTATGTCGATTCACCCATGTCCACCAATGCCACTCAGATATTTCGGATGTACCCGGACGAACTGAGTGAAGAGGTACGCGACACGATGCAGTTCGACCCTGATCCGTTCGGGTTCAATACCCTGCGTTATATCACCGACATACGCGAGTCGAAAGCACTTAACCATAAGGAAGACCCCTGCATCATCATCTCCGCCAGCGGCATGCTCGAGGCCGGACGTATCAAGCACCACGTGGCCAATCATATCTCCGACCCGCGCTGCACCATTCTTATCGTCGGTTATTGTTCTCCCACCACACTCGGAGCACGTATCCAAGAGCCCGGACTACAGTGGATATCCATCTTCGGACTCGATCGTCGCATCAAGGCGCAGATCACCAAACTGGAAGGATTTTCCGGCCATGGTGACTATCGCGAAATGATTGATTATCTGACGCGAAGCTTACAGACAGACAGAGTGGAGCGCGTCTTCGTAGTGCACGGCGAAGCCGAGGCTGCAGAGACCTACAAGGGTCACTTGCAGGATGCCGGATTCCATAATGTTGAGGTACCTGAGAAAGGTGAGATAGTGACGCTTTGAGACTAAAAAACGATAAAAAAATCAGAAAAGTGGCATACACCCTTGTGTATGTCATTTTTTTTGCGTAACTTTGCAGCCGATTTGGTTTGTACTTTAAATCATCAATCAGAATAAAAATCAAAATCAAAAATCATATGAAACCCACACACATTGAGCATTTAGGTATTGCTGTTACCTCTATCGAAGAGGCAGCACCTTTCTTTGAGTTTTTAACCGGTAACAAGTGTTACAACATCGAAGTAGTAGAGGATCAGAAAGTGCGTACTGCCTTCTTCAAGGTAGGTGAGGTGAAGATCGAGTTGCTCGAACCGACCAGCCCTGAGTCCACTATCGCTAAGTTCATCGAGAAGAACGGTGGACGCGGTGGCGTGCATCACGTGGCTTTCAACGTAGAGAACGTAGCCGAAGCACTCGCTGAATGCGAGGCCGCAGGTATCCAACTCATCGACAAAGCACCGCGCAAAGGTGCAGAGAACCTGATGATTGCCTTCCTGCACCCGAAGAGCACCAAGGGAGTGCTGACCGAGCTCTGCGAGCAGCCCAAATAATGTTGAATAGTAAATATGTTTAACGAATATGGATGCTGAAAAACTGAATAAACTGATTGAGAACCGCGAGAAGGCCATGGCCGGCGGTGGTGAAGCAGCTGTTGAGAAACATCATGCCAAAGGTAGTTTTACCGCCCGCGAGCGTATTAACATGCTGCTCGACGAGGGTTCGTTTGAGGAAGTGAACATGTTCCTTACCCACCGTTGTCACGATTTCGGTATGGAGAAGAAAGTGTTCCTTGGTGACGGTGTGGCAGTCGGTTCCGGTACTATTGACGGCCGTCTGGTGTTCGTCTTTGCCCAAGATGCCACCGTCATCGGCGGATCGCTGAGTGAGACCATGGCGCTCAAGATATGCAACGTGATGGATCAGGCCATGAAACTCGGTGCACCGATCATCGGACTCAACGACTCGGGTGGCGCACGTATCCAAGAGGGTGCATGTGCCTTGGCAGGATATGCCGAGATCTTCGAGCGTAATATCCTGGCTTCGGGTGTTGTACCGCAGATCAGCGTCATCTTCGGCCCGTGTGCGGGTGGAGCAGTATATAGCCCTGCCTTGACGGACTTCATCATGATGACCGAACAGAACTCGTATATGTTCATCACCGGCCCGAAGGTAGTGAAAGCCGTGACGGGTGAGGATGTCACCGTAGAACAACTGGGTGGCGCTAAGATCCATGCCAGCAAGTCGGGAGTCACCCATTTCGTAGCTGCTACAGAAGAAGAGGCCATTGCCGAGGTACGTCGTCTCGTCTCGTTCATTCCGCAGAACAACATGGAGGAAGCACCCGTTGTGCCCTGCACCGACGACATCGCTCGCGTAGATGACTACCTGAACGAGATCGTTCCTGCAGATCCCAACAAGCCCTACGATATGCACGAGATCATCAATACTATCGTCGATAACGGCGACTTCATGGAGGTACATAAGGACTACGCCAAGAATGTCATCTGCGGTTTCGCACGCTTCAACGGTCGCTCGACAGGTATCATCGCCAACCAGCCTTCGTGGTTGGCAGGTGTGCTTGACTGCGACGCATCGCGCAAGGCGGCTCGTTTCGTACGTTTCTGCGATGCATTCAACATCCAGATCCTTACCCTCGTCGATGTTCCGGGCTTCCTCTGCGGTACCGGACAGGAGTATGCAGGCATCATCGATCATGGCGCAAAACTGATGTTTGCCTATGGCGAAGCCACTGTACCGAAAGTTACCATTACTGTTCGCAAGAGCTACGGCGGATCGCATATCGTGATGAGTTGCAAGCAGTTGCGTGGAGACATGTGCTATGCTTGGCCTAATGCTGAGATTGCCGTGATGGGTGCCAGCGGTGCCGTAGGTGTGCTGCAGGCTAAGGCCATCAAGGCCATAGAAGATCCTGCGGAGAAGAAAGCCTTCATTGCAGAGAAAGAGGCGGAGTACAAAGATCTGTTCGCAAGTCCGTACCAGGCCGCTAACCGTGGATATATCGACGACGTGATTGAGCCGCGTAACACACGTGCTCGTATCATCCGTGCCTTCGAGATGCTACAGACCAAACGTCTGCAGAACCCGCTCAAGAAGCACTCGAACATTCCGCTGTAAAAACAATCGTTATTCATTATTAATTATTCATTGCAATGTTATTCGCAATAACATCCGACACATGGATTGTCACGGGTTTGGGCTTCGGTATCGTGCTGGCCTTACTCTTCTGCCTAGTATTCATCATGCAGTTCTTCGGATGGACGATGCAGAAAATGACTGCACCTCATGCACCGAAGAAAGCCACAGAACCTGCTAAAGTGCAACCTGCAGCTACTGCACCCACCAACAAGGAGAAAGCGGCCATCGCCACGACGCCGGCCAAAGACGGTAACGACGATCTGGCGGCAGTAGCATATGCACTCTATCTGGCGCACAACAGTCGCCACGACCTGCCCTCGCCGATAATCCGACTCAGCGGACATGAGACCGCATGGAATGAAAAAACATATGGATTAAACAACAAAGGATTTTAAGATAATTATGAAAGAGTTCACATTCAAGATCAACGGCGCTGAGTATAAATGCGCTGTAGAAGAAATCGAAGCCGGCAAGACCAATGTCACTGTCAACGGCAAAGTATATACCGTAGAGACCGAAGTGGCTGCCAAACCGGCCGCTGCTCCTGCAGCTAAACCAGCTGCTGCAGCTCCGGCTCCCAAGGCAGAAGCCAAACCCGCTGCCGCTCCCGTAGCAGGTGGTATGCAGGTCAAGAGTCCGCTGCCCGGTTCGGTTATCAAAGTGCTCGTCAGCGAAGGTCAAGCCGTCAAGAAAGGCGACACACTGCTCACACTCGAGTCGATGAAGATGGAGAACGCCATCATGGCAGAAGCAGACGGTACCGTTAAGCAGATTGCCGTTACTCCGGGTCAGAACGTGATGCAAGACGACCTGCTCATCGTACTGGGCTAAATTTGTAATTCTTGATTTTTAATTTAATTAAGAACAATGAATATTTTGGAATTCTTCCAGGGCATGGGGTTCATGCAGATGACGTGGCAGCAGGGAATAATGCTGCTAGTCAGTTTCTTCTTGCTCTACCTGGCCATCCATAAGAAATACGAACCGCTTTTGCTGCTTCCTATCGCTTTTGGTATGTTGCTTACCAACCTACCCGGGGCCGGTATGTTCCATAGCGAACTATGGTCTGCATTCCTCGATCCGTCGAGCCCGGCATACCATAGCTACGGTGCCATTCTCAAGGAAGGCGGACTGCTGGACGTTCTCTATATTGGTGTGAAAGCCGGTGTCTATCCCTGCCTTATTTTCATCGGAGTAGGTGCGATGACGGACTTCGGTCCACTGATTGCCAATCCGAAGTCGCTGTTGCTAGGTGCCGCTGCGCAGATAGGTATATTCGTTACTTTCCTCTGCGCTAACGCCATGGGCTTCACGCCTGCAGAGGCCGGCTCTATTGGTATCATCGGTGGTGCAGACGGTCCTACGTCTATCTTCCTTACTTCGAAACTGGCGCCGCATCTCCTTGGCCCGATTGCCATCGCTGCGTATAGCTATATGGCACTTGTGCCGGTGATCCAACCGCCTATCATGCGTGCGCTGACCACGAAGAAAGAGCGCTCCATTAAGATGGGACAGCTGCGTCCTGTTTCTAAGACTGAGAAGATCGTCTTCCCCGTTATCATCACGGCTATCGTGGCCCTTATCCTGCCCGACGCAGCACCGCTGATTGGCTGTTTGATGCTCGGTAACCTGATGAAGGAATGCGGCGTAGTGGATCGCCTGAGCAAGACCGCACAGAACGAACTGATGAATATCGTTGTTATCTTCCTGGGCCTCTCGGTAGGTGCAACTGCCACAGCAGGCAGCTTCCTCAACTGGCAGACGCTGATGATTCTCGCCATGGGTATCATCGCCTTTGGTCTCGGTAGCGCAGGTGGTGTGCTCTTGGCCAAGTTTATGAACTTGTTCCTCCGTGAGAAGATCAACCCGCTGATCGGTTCGGCCGGTGTATCTGCTGTACCGATGGCCGCACGTGTCTCGCAGACAGTAGGACAAGAAGAGAACCCCGGTAACTTCCTGCTCATGCACGCCATGGGTCCGAACGTAGCAGGTGTGATAGGTTCGGCTGTCGCTGCCGGTGTACTACTGACGATGCTCGGATAATCTTTTGTACATTATACAATGTAAATCGTACGTTAACTTATGTCCAACCGACGTATAGGAACCCTTGTACTGGCAGCCGCAATGATCATCGTTGCGGCTTCCGTACTCTTTACCAACAATCTGGCACGGGCGCTGCAGACGGAGGAGCAAAAGAACATGGCTATCTGGGCCGAGGCGGAACAGCAACTCATCCTCGCCGATGAGAATGCCGACATCGATCTGGCGCTCTCTATCATTGAGAGCAATACCACCATCCCCGTGTGGATATGCGATGCTGAAGGCAAGACGCTGGCCAGCCGTAATGTGCGGGACACCACCACGATCGGCAAACACGGTCCGATCGAATTGCAGATAGATGGGCAGACCACCCAGTATATCTATTGGGACGACAGTCGCCTGCTGACACGTCTGCACTATGTGCCGTACGCGCAATTTGCCCTCATCTTCATCTTCATCGCCATCGCTGTCATCACGCTGTTGACGGGTCAGCGCAGCGAACAGAACCGTCTGTGGGTGGGACTGAGCAAGGAGACAGCGCACCAACTAGGCACTCCTATATCATCGCTCAACGCCTGGCAACAGTTGCTTACAGACAAGTATCCGGACGATGAGTTCGTGCCGCAGATGAAACGCGACATCGACCGTCTGCAGATGATTGCCGATCGCTTCCAGAAGATCGGTTCCGAACCAACCCTCAAGGCCGAAGACTTCGTTCCCGTGGTGCAGAATACCGTGGCTTATATGCGCACACGCATCTCCAGTCGCATTACGATCGACGATCATTGCTTCGACGGGCAGCGCCAATCGGTGATGCTCAATGCACCGCTGCTGCAGTGGGTGATAGAAAACCTGATGAAGAATGCCGTGGATGCCATCAGCGGCGACGGACATATCATCTTCTCGATGCAGGAGAATGCAGAGGAAGTGATGATTGACGTGACAGATGACGGCAAGGGTATCGACAATAAAACCCAGCGTCGTATCTTCGAGCCGGGTTTCACATCTAAGGACCGAGGGTGGGGCTTAGGCCTTCCACTCGCCAAACGTATCATCGAGCAGTACCATGGAGGCAAACTCCTGCTTAAGCACACGCAGGTGGGCGTCGGTACTACCTTCCGCATCGTTCTTAAAAAAGCCGAAAACGGTTGAACCGCTACCACTCATGCTTGCATAATAAGCGCCTGCGTCCAGTAGGCGCTTTTTGATGTCCGCTATCGCAGGGTGCTTCGGAAAAACCGTCGCCTCGAAATCGTTGATGAACAGACCGCTGTGCTGCCAGAGAACAGACCGTCCTTCGGACTGACAGAGTGCCGACCGAATCTGTCCGGCTACTTCCGGATGGCGGATGATGCCACTATACGCCTCTTTGGTAGAGACTCCTTCATCGGGTTTGATGAGCACGATACGTGTGCCTTTCAGGTCGAGTTGGATCGGTGTCAAGCGGTCGCCTATGCCTTCGGCATAACAGGGCACGTTGTAGATGAAGAACGGACAATCCGCGCCCAGCGGTTTGACTTCTTCCGCCAACTGCTCTTTGCTCAGCCCTAACGAGAACAACTCGTTGAGCACGACAGCCATGTGCGCCGCATCGCTGCTACCGCCGCCCAGACCGGCGCCGAAAGGTATCTGCTTCTTAAATCGGATATGGACCGGCCCAATCTGCGGATATTTGGCCGCCATCTGCCTGTAGCAACGGATGATCAGGTTGTCCTCCTCCGGACAATCGACGGCAAGGCCCTCTTGCTGAAAACTAATGGCTGAGGGCTGAGAGCTGACAGCTTTCTCCACCTCCAGTTCATCGCAAAGGTTATATATAGGCACGAAGACAGTCTCCAGGTCATGGTAACCATCCTCGCGTTTGCGTACGACACGCAGGCCAAGATTGATCTTACAATTCGGATAAACAGTCATATCGACTGCAAAAGTACAACTTTTTTTGCACATATCAAAAAAAAAGTGTAAATTTGCGCCAAATTTACGTGCATATGACTATTCAAGAGTATATCGCCGCGCATCGCGAGCGTTTTATGGAAGAGTGGGCGAGTCTGATTCGTATCCCCAGTGTTAGTTGTCAAGCGGAGCACAAAGCCGACATGCAGCGCTGTGCCGAGCGGTGGAAACAACTGCTGTTTGCCGCCGGTTGCCAACGGGCAGAGATCCTTCCTTCCGCCGGTAATCCCTTTGTCTATGCGGAGTATAAATCACCCATCACCAATAACCAATCACCAATCCCTACGGTCTTGGTCTATGCGCATTATGATGTGATGCCCGTAGAGCCGCTGGAACAGTGGAAATCCGATCCGTGGGAGCCCGATGTCCGTGACGGCCGTCTCTATGCACGCGGAGCGGATGACGACAAAGGTCAGGCGATGATTCAAGCCAAGGCGTTCGAATATATGGCGCAGACGGGTCAGCTGAACTGCAACGTCAAGTTCATCTTCGAGGGAGAAGAGGAGATCGGCTCACCCTCGCTGGAGGCTTTTCTCGAAGACCACAAAGAGCTGCTTAAAGCCGATATTATTCTGGTTTCCGACACCTCGATGATCGGCAAGGACACACCGTCTATCACGACGGGCTTGCGTGGTCTGGCTTATTGGCAGATTGAGGTGGACGGGCCTAACCGCGACCTGCATTCCGGCCATTTCGGCGGAGCAGTCAAGAACCCCGTCAATGCCCTGTGTGAGATGTTGGCGCAGGTGGTGGACCAGGACGGTCGCATCACCATTCCGCATTTCTATGATGATGTATTGCCTATTCCTGCTGCCGAACGGGAGATGATAGCGCAGATTCCCTTCTCGCAAGAGGCTTACAACCGCGCCATCGATGTGGATGATGTGTTCGGTGAGGTGGGGTATAGCACGCTTGAGCGCAACTCCTGTCGCCCCTCTTTCGATGTCTGTGGCATCTGGGGCGGCTATACCGGTGAGGGCTCAAAAACCGTATTGCCGAGCAAGGCTTTTGCCAAGGTCAGCTGCCGCCTGGTGGCCAACCAAGATCACGAGAAAATATCGCGTATTTTTGCCGAATACATCCAAACGATCGCGCCAAAGGGCGTTCGCGTGCAGGTAACGCCGATGCATGGTGGTCAAGGATATGTCTGCCCGATAGATATTCCTGCCTACAAAGCAGCCGAAAAAGGCTTCGAAATCGCCTTTGGCAAACGTCCGTTGGCGGCACGTCGAGGCGGTTCGATACCCATCATTGCAGCCTTCGAACAGATACTTGGTTGCAAGACCATCCTCATGGGCTTCGGCCTTGAGCAGAACGCCATCCACTCGCCTAACGAATCGATGGATCTTGAGGTATGGGAGAAAGGTATCATCGCCGTGACGGAGTTCTACAAAGCCTACGCCGAGTGAATGGGATTTAGATAATGGGGGCGTCATCACGCGGTAAAGGTGGGTCCGTAATAGTCAGTACAATATCAGGACCTAAGCTCGATAATGACGCACTTATCACGTACTTATCTCCCACTTATCACGCACTAATCACGCACTAATTTTAGCAAAATTACAGCACTTTTTTTCTTCTCATACTATATTATATTTATATAATATACTTTTTGAGGCCTGATTTTTATTTGCATATCTCATTTTTTTTGTGTACTTTTGCACCCAAATTTTATGTGCTATTTTCCCCGCAGCGGTTTTTCCCGCTTAACGGGAACAACCTAATGCACCCAAATTTGATTGATGTATGAGAATAGCTATTATCGGAGCTGGGAGCGTAGGCACGAACTTACACCACGCTTTTGCATTAAAAGGTATTCAAACGGAGCTTGTGCATGCCCGGCCGTTGACGGCAGATCCTTCAGCCGTTAGTACGCTGCCTATGGCAGACGTGTATATCTATACCGTAATAGACAAAGTGCTGGCGGAAGTGATCAGCAAGGTAGATGCACCCAAGGCGCTCCATATGCACACCTCGGGTTCGATGTCTATCGATGTGTTCGGCGCAGACAAACCTCATGCAGGAATATTGTATTTCTTCCAGAGCTTCAGCCGCGAGGTGCTCATCGACGACTGGAGTACTATCCCTTGCTTCATCGAGGGAAAGAACATCGATGATGTAGCAGCCATCTATACCCTGGCGCAAACCCTGACAAGCAGCATCTACGAGTGCAGCCAGCGTGACCGCGAGCGTCTGCACATAGCCGGCATATTTGCCAACAACTACACCAATCTGATGTACCGCATCGCCGCAGAGGTACTACGCGACACGTCTATTCCCTTCCAGGCACTGCTGCCGCTCATCGACCAGACAGCGGCCAAAGTGCACACGCTCTCTCCGCGCGACGCACAGACAGGCCCGGCCAAACGCGGCGATGAAGCCGTGATGGCGCATCATATGGAAATACTGAAGGCTACGCCTTATGCTGAAGTGTATCAAGCGCTCGCAGCGTTAATCGAGAAAGCGCATAATCATTGAGATCCTCCCAGCGGATCGTAATAGTTCCGGGAACAACCGGAAGTTCGGAAACTCTGTGTACGACAAAACGTGCATGGAGTTTTTGATGAGAAAGAACGTGCGTGAAGGAGAGCTGATTGCTGACATCTGCGGGCTGATGTCTTGTCTCCTCACACGGAAACTCGTAGAGATGATACCATATATCCTTCTCTTCACGGCGTCGGATAAGCGTATAAACGTCTGATGGCTGACTGCTGACATCTGACGGCTGATGGCTCAGATAAATATGATAGGTAAACCAACGGTCACGCACTTTAGGCCGCGGCTTGCGTACGGGCAGCAGTTCGGCCGTACCGTGGGCAAAGCCCAGACACAACTCCTGCAACGGACAGTTCCGGCAGTTGTCACCCAATACAGGCGTACACCAGAGCGCACCGAACTCCATGATGGCAGAGTTGAACAGCCGTGGGTTCTCGCGGTCCAACAGTTCTTCTATCTTCTGATGAAACAGTTTCTTGCCGGCAGATGTATCGAACGCCTCGTCGATGTCCAGCAGGCGTGCCACCACGCGGTACACATTGCCATCCATGGCGGGGAAAGGCTGGTTATAGGCAAACGAAGCAATCGCTCCGGCAGTGTAATCGCCTACGCCGGGCAGAGCGCGTATATCCTCAAAACGGGTGGGGAAGGGCGTCCATCCTCGCTCCACCACCATCTGCGCCGCCTTGTGCAGATTACGCGCACGGCTATAATAGCCCAGCCCTTGCCACTCGCGCAGCACCTCATCTTCTGCAGCCGCCGCCAGATCTTCCACGCGCGGCCAACGAGCCACGAAGCGCAGGTAATAATCCATGCCCTGCTGGACACGCGTCTGCTGGAGGATAACCTCACTCAACCAGATACGATAACCATCTTCCGTTTCACGCCATGGAAGGATACGATGTTCTGTTTCGTACCAGTGGTATAATCGTCTATTTAATAATGAGTTGCGCACGTTATCAACACCCAAAACGGTTAAAAATCATCAAATTTGCTGCAAAATTACAAAAAAATAACGATTTTTGAAATTTTTTTTGCAAAAAACTTTTGTATTTCAATTATTTATAGTAATTTTGCACCGTTTTTTTTGACAAGTATATCAAACAATCATACAATTATGACTAAATCTGACCTCATTAATCAAGTTGCACTCGCTACAGGATACGACAAGGCGACGATTAGTTCGATACTGGAAACGACGATGACAACTATCAAGGCAAACGTAACTGCCGGCGAGAATGTATATCTGCGCGGTTTCGGTAGTTTTGTTAACAAGACCCGCGGAGCAAAAGTAGGCCGTAATATCAGCAAGAGCATTACCATCCACGTGCCTGCTCACCAGATTCCCGCGTTCAAGCCTGCAGCTGAGTTTATGCAGCAGGTACGCAACCACTAATGCGAACAAATAATCATTTATCAACCATATTTTAATAATTTTCTATTATGCCAAACGGAAAAAAGCATAAGAGACATAAGATGTCCACGCACAAGCGTAAAAAACGCCTGCGTAAGAATCGTCATAAGCATAAGTAAATGACGGTCCAACCGGTAGCTTTGTGGCATTAGGTTTGTCTAAGCGTAGGCAGACTGCCACAAGGCTTTTTTGTATTATTTATTTTATTTCCCAAGTATGAAAAGCGAATTGATTGTGGACGTACAGCCGCAAGAGATAGCTATCGCGCTGACGGAAGACGACCGACTGCAAGAAGTGGCTCGTGAACAACGAGGACAAGACAATTTTGCCGTAGGCAATATCTATTACGGTCGGGTCAAGAAGGTCATGCCGGCGCTGAATGCCGTCTTTGTGGATGTAGGTTATGAGAAAGAAGCTTTTCTCCATTATTTGGATTTAGGTTCACAGTTTCGCACACTGCAATCGTATGTAACCAAAGCCGTCTCCGATCGCCGTCGTATACCTGCACTGCAGAAGACGCAACGTCAGGAGGAAGTAGGCAAAGAGGGACAGATAGCGGATGTACTGAAGGTAGGCGACACGCTGCTGGTGCAGGTTTCCAAGGAACCCATCAACACCAAAGGCCCACGCCTGACAGCCGAGATTTCTATAGCCGGCCGTAACATCGTACTCATTCCCTTTGCCGATGGCGTGATGGTAAGCCAGAAGATCAAACGCGAGGCAGAACGCCAGCGTCTAAAACAGTTGCTGCTATCTATCAAACCCTATGGGTTTGGCATCATAGTACGCACCGTAGCAGAAGACAAACGTGCCGCCGAACTGGACAACGAACTGCGTCTGCTCGTCGAGCGATGGCAAGAGACCATCCGCACACTGCAGCAACGCCAACCCGTCAGTCTGGTCAGTGAAGAGATGGGCCGCACACTCGGTATCATCCGCGATGTGCTGAGTCCGGACTTCACTTCCATCCAGGTGAATGAGAAAGAGATGTACGAGGAAGTACGTCAATACCTGGAACTGATAGCACCCGAGAGTGCAAAGATCGTTAAGCACTACACCGGCACACAACCTATCTTCGACCATTTCGACATTACCCGTCAGATGAAGACGGGACTCGGCAGAACAGTCGGTTTCAAACATGGTGGATATCTCATCATCGACCGGACCGAAGCACTGTTCTCCATTGATGTCAACAGCGGCAGTAAGAAACTGTATGAAGACCAAGAGGAAAATGCCTATCAGTTCAACATGCTGGCGGCAGATGAACTGGTACACCAGTTGCGCCTGCGCGATATAGGTGGCATCATCATTGTCGATTTCATCGACATGGACAGCAAGGAGCATCAGCAGCAACTCTACGACTATGTGCGCAAACTCATGGAGCGCGATCGCGCAAAGCACAACGTACTGCCGCTGAGCAAATTCGGACTGATGCAAATCACGCGCCAGCGTGTGCGTCCTGCCGTAGAGATGGATGTGATGGAGACTTGCCCGACCTGTATGGGCAAGGGTAAGATCCAACCCTCGATCCTCTTCACCGACCAGATAGCCGAAGAATGCGAACACATGAGCCAGATGCACGGCCGCGGCCTGAAACTTCATCTGCACCCGTATGTCTACGCCTACGTAGAACGCGGATGGTTGAGCTCACTCAAGGCTCAGTGGCGTCGCCATTATGGCATCAAGGTCGTCGAGAACCAATCACTTGGAATGCTGGAGATGCGTTTCTATGACGCAGCCGGCAATCCTCTTCCTATCAATAAGGGAGAAAAGTAAGCAACAGAAAAGCCCGCGGAATGCGGGCTTTTCTTGTTATTCTTCGTCTTCAACGGTAGCGCCGGGGATATATCGTTTCAGCACACGCGCCACGCCGGCTGTCCATGAATTGATACTATCGTTGTCCATCTGGAGTCCGCTGATCATGTGCACCACCTGATCAATAGGCATCTGGTAGCGCAGCACGCCGGAGATGAGGCGGGCATAGTTCCAGAACTCGCGATCGAACTTATAACTCAGTCCTTCTACCGTCGTCTTAAAACCACGTGTGTTGACGAACTGGAAGTCGTAGCGTTTCTGTCCGTCGGGCAGTACCACCTTGATAATCTTACCTTTGCGGACGGACTTGGGCAACGCAATACCCATATCGTCGTCGGCCAGGCCGGTGAAGATCTCGTAGGGGTGACCGTCTTTCATTCCTACGAAAGCAATCCATTTGTCTTTCTGGTTCTGGAAGCGCACTACATCGCATTCCAGTTCTACCGGGCGCTTCAGAGGAGCACCACTATTCTCTTGTGTTTCCATTGTCCTTATTCGCTAATAGTTATCTTGGCGGAGCAACTGGTCTCGCCCGCATTGTTCTTTTGCTGGTATTGTACGCCGTCGTCCGTCACCAGATAATAGGTGGTCAACTCGTCGCCCAACATCACTTCTTTCGAGTAATTGATGTCCAGCCTTACCTTCTTGTCATAATAATCCGGCCTGTAGGCATTCAGCATGGCCTCCAGATATTTGCAGCTGTTACAATGCTTGTTGTAGTCCAGATCGGAATAGACCACAGGGTGGGGCATGCTGCCGGTCGGTTCGGGTATAGTGGTCATACGTATCCGTGCCATCTCTATCACCTCGCCGTCTATCGCGCCTTCGAAGATCGGGTCGTCAAAACAATTGACTATCTCGCGTTTCTCCATATCCAGCACGGCCCACACGCTCTTGCATTGACCGATGAGTTGCCATTCTTCTGACGGCTGATGGCTCGCCGATTGCTTGTATATCCTGAAATCACGCGTGCTGAGCATGTGTGCGTTGCTCTCTATCCAAGTCTCAAAACGCACATGTTCATTGGGGCGTGGCAGTTCGGTCATCTCCACCGACAGACGTGTCAAAATCCATGTCAGGCCCATGGGATGCAGGTGAGCGATACCAAAGCCCAAGTCGTCGGCCACACGGCCTGCCACCTCCAGCAGATAGTTCTCCAGATTGTAGAGCCGCAAGCGTTTGCGGTCATCCACTTCCTGATATTTGATATCAAATTCGTAACTGTATTTCATTTCGTTCTTACGTCATGACATGATTACGATCATTTCTTCAGCCATTTGTCCAGCCAGCTGCGGAACTCGCGTTGCCAGAGTATACCGTTCTGCGGCTTGAGTACCCAGTGGTTCTCGTCGGGGAAGATCAGGAGCTCTGCCGGCACACCGCGCATCTTAGCTGCATCAAAAGCCGCCATGGCCTGATTGGCCAGAATACGGTAGTCTTTCTCGCCGTGGATGCAGAGGATAGGCGTATCCCATTTGTCTACGAAGCGATGCGGACTATTGGCGTACGTGCGCTGCGCCACGTCATTGTCTTTCTCCCAGTAGGCACCGCCCAAATCCCAATTGGCGAACCATTTCTCTTCGGTCTCCAGATATTGCATCTCCAGATTGAAAATGCCGTCATGCGCGATGAAGGCTTTGAAGCGTCCCTCGTGATGACCGGCCAACCAATATACGCTGTATCCGCCGAACGATGCGCCTACGCAGCCTAAGCGGTTCTTGTCCACATACGGCTCGGTGCAGAACTCATCGATAGCCGTCAGCAGATCGGTCATACATTGTCCGCCGTAATCACCGCTGATCTCTTCGTTCCACTCCTTGCCGAAGCCCGGCAGGCCGCGACGGTTGGGAGCCACTATGATATAATCGCCGGCCGACATCATCATGAAGTTCCAGCGGAACGACCAGAACTGGCTTACCGGGCTCTGCGGGCCACCCTCGCAATAGAGGATAGTCGGATACTTTTTCTTCGGGTTGAAATGCGGCGGATAGATGATCCAGGTCAGCATCTCTTTGCCGTCCGTCGTCCGCTGCCAGCGTGGCTCTACGGTGGAGCGTTCTATCTGGCTGTAGATATTGTCGTTCTCGTGCGTCAATTGTGGAATCTCTTTCTCCATCGACGTGTGGGGCTGTTCCCAGTCGATGCCTCGCGGACCGAAATCACGGGTCGGATCGCTCAGGTATTCCTCCACGTCCATGCGGTAAATCTCGTTCGCCTGACGCATCGAGTGACCCAACAGGAATGCGTAATGGTCGCTCACGTCGCCCAGACTGAGGTCGTATTGACCTTCGGTCATACGTTCCCGATTGCCTTCCACCGTCGCGTAGTACAAGTCTATCGTGCCCGACCATACATCGGTGTAGAGCAGACTCGTGTCATTATACCAGGCGAACTCCATCACGCTCTGACCGAATCCGGATACCAGATAGCGCTTCTCACCCGTCTTCAGGTTCATGACGCACAGTCTGTTCTCGTCGCTCTCGTAACCGTCGCGCTCCATCGACTGCCAAGCGATCCACTCGCCATTAGGCGAATAGGCGGGATTGATGTCATAACCCTTGTTGTCCGGCGTGATGTTTCTGTGTGCGCGCGTAGCGCAGTTATATAGGTAGATGTCGCTGTTGGTGCTCACGGCATAGTCCATGCCCGTTTTCTTGCGGCAGGTATAAGCGATCTCTTTGTTGTTCGGATTCCATGCCAACTGTTCGATGCCACCGAAGGGCTTCATCGGACACTCATATGCCGTGCCTTCCAATATATTGATGCCTTTACCTGCCTTAGCCGACCGGATACGCTCGCCCTCACCGAAATACTCTATCTCCAGCGGACAAACAAAAGGCTGAGGAGCCGTTTCGGTCCACTCATCCCAATGCTTGTACATCAGGTCGTCTACGACGCGTCCGCTGGCCAGGGGCAGGTCGGGATATTTGTCCTGCGTCGACTTCACGGTCTTTACTTGCTTGATCAGGATCACCTTGTCGCGCATCGGCGAGAGTAGGAAAGCCTCTACGTCTTCCGTTCCATCCACCTCTACATCATCTTCGCCACGGCGCAAACGGAGTTTACCGTCTTTCAGGTAGGCCAACCAACCGCTACAGCCGAACCAAGCAGGATCAGACCCCACAAACTCGTCGAACACCTCTAATTCACCGCTTTCGCTATACGGGTTGCAAATCCGGATCCACGTAGTGGAGCGGTTCTCTTCTACGCTGTAGTAACTCACCGTATATGCCAACCAACCGGTCTCAATGTCACTTTTTACGCTGCCGATGCGACCCATAGCCCACAGTCCTTCCGGCGTCAGGCGGCCACCCTTAATCTGGATTTGCGGCTTGGTAATAGGATCCTTGCTCTCTGCTTGAGAGGTTCGAGGATTCATTTCTTGTGTATCCTCCACCGGATTTCCCTGGTGATTAGCATTGCTACAACTGGCGCCGATCAACGTCATTGCTGCCATCATAAATACGTGTATTTTTTTCATTACAAACAAATTTGCGTGCAAAAATACGAAAATATTTTGATATATGCAAAAAAAGTAGTAATTTTGCAGGCCATTAAGGAAAAAAACGAATATAACGTATATATCCTATAATTATGAATCTTTCTGAATTAACCGACAAGATCTACGCAGAGGGCGTAGAGAAAGGAAATGCCGAAGCTCAACAAATTGTTGAGAAGGCTAATGCAAAGGCAGCTGAGATTGTTGCCGAAGCAGAGAAGAAAGCTGCTGCGCTGCTGGCAGAGGCAGAGAGCAAATCGGCCGATCTGGACAAGAAGACACGTGCGGAACTGAAGCTCTATGCCGAGCAGAGTGTGAATGCAGTGAAGACGGAGATCACCAATCTGCTGGCCGATAAGATCGCAGCAGACAGTGTGAAAGCAGCCACCACCGATGCCAAGTTCATGCAGGGCCTCATCGCCAAGCTGGCAGAGCAGATGGCCAAAGAGGGCGAGGTGCTCATCGAGACCAAAGATGCAGAGGCCTTGAAGAAATACTTCGCTGCCAATGCCAAGGGATTGCTGGAGAAGGGTGTGAAGATTGCTGAGGTAAAGGGTATCAAGACCGACTTCACCATCCAGCCGGCCAAGGGCGGATACAAACTTGCTTTCGGCGATGCAGAGTTCATTGCCTATTTCAAGGAAATGCTTCGTCCGCAACTCGTAGAGATGCTCTTCTAAAATCCAAACTTGTACATTGTCAAATTGTACATTCCTTTATGACTTACGAATATTTACTGGCCGGACTTCCTGAACTCAAAGCGGGTGCTGACACTCCGATTTCTTTGGAGAAACTGGAGGAGTTGCTCGACGAGCAGTTAAGCGCGTCCGACAAACGGCTGCTGGAATTGCTGCGCGCACCGATGGATGAGACTACGCTCGCCAAAGGTCTGCTGGCCAACAACCGCTTTGTGCACGACTGGTTCGGTTTCAATCAAGACATGAACAACGTACTGGTGGCGCAGATCTGCCGCAAGCACGGCTTTGACGTGAAACAGCAGATCGTGGGTGAAGGCGAAGTGGCCGAGCAACTGCGTACACACAGTCAGCAGAAAGACTTCGGACTCAACGAACTGCCGGGCGACTACCAGGCTATTCTGGCACTGGCGCAGATGGAGGATCTGATGGCGCGCGAGAAAGCGATGGACGCTATTCGTTTCGAATGGTTGCAAGAGCGTACAGAGTTCGATTTCTTCTCCTCCGAGATGGTGTTTGCCTACTATCTGGAAGCAGTGATGCTCCATCGCTGGAGTCTGCTGACCGTTGAAGAGGGAGAGAAAGTCTTCCGCGAGTTGGTGAAAGACATGAAGAAAGGAGTACGCCTCGACGCGTAGTCCTTCAGTTGGTATAGGGCTAAGAAAAGAGAATAATTCTTATTCCTTAATTTTTAATTTATTATTTGTAATCAACAATTACAATATATGACAACAGGAAAAGTAAAAGGTATCATCGCGAACCTCGTGACCGTGGCGGTCGATGGTCCTGTGGCTCAAAATGAGATTTGCTACATCTATGTAGGCGAGACCCGTTTGATGGCGGAGGTCATCAAGGTCATCGGCGCCAATGTCTATGCGCAGGTGTTCGAATCGACCCGTGGTCTCAAAGTGGGCAACAAGGTGGAGTTCACCGGTCACATGCTCGAGGTAACACTCGGTCCCGGTCTGCTCAGCCGCAACTACGACGGTCTGCAGAACGACTTGGACAAACTGACGGGCGTGTTCCTCAAACGTGGTGAGTACAACTTCCCGCTCGACGAGAAAAAGAAGTGGGCGTTCACGCCTATCGCCAAAGTGGGCGACAAGGTGGAAGCTGCTGCCTGGTTGGGTGAGGTGGATGAGAATTATCAGCCGCACAAGATCATGGTGCCCTTCGCGTTCGAAGGCCAATATACGGTCAAGTCGATCGCCAAAGCCGGCGAGTACACCATCAATGAGGTGATGGCTGTGCTGACCGACGCAGAGGGAGTGGACCATGAAGTAACCATGATTCAGAAATGGCCGGTGAAGAAAGCCATCCTCGCTTATCGCGAGAAACCGCGTCCCTTCAAGCTACTTGAGACCGGTGTGCGTACTATCGATACGGCCAACCCGCTCTGCGAGGGTGGTACAGGCTTCATCCCCGGTCCGTTCGGTACCGGTAAGACCGTCCTTCAGCATGCTATCTCCAAGCAGGCCGAGGCCGATATCGTGATCATCGCTGCTTGCGGTGAGCGTGCCAACGAGGTGGTGGAGACCTTCACGGAGTTCCCAGAACTCGATGACCCGCATACAGGCCGCAAACTGATGGAGCGTACCATCATCATCGCCAACACGTCCAACATGCCTGTGGCATCGCGTGAGGCATCCGTCTATACATCCATGACCATCGCCGAGTATTATCGTTCGATGGGTCTGCGTGTGCTCTTGATGGCCGACTCCACATCCCGTTGGGCACAGGCGCTGCGTGAGATGTCCAACCGTCTGGAGGAGCTTCCTGGTCAGGACGCCTTCCCGATGGACCTCTCGGCGATCATCGGTGCCTTCTATTCCCGCGCTGGATATGTTTATCTGAACAACGGAGCAACCGGTTCGGTCACCTTCCTCGGTACCGTTTCGCCGGCTGGTGGTAACCTCAAAGAGCCGGTTACCGAAGGTACAAAGAAAGTGGCACGTTGTTTCTATGCCTTGGAGCAGGCACGTGCCGACCGTAAGCGCTACCCGGCAGTGAACCCCATCGACTCCTATTCCAAATATGTGGAGTATCCGGAGTTTGCAGATTATATCAGCAATCTGATCGACAAAGACTGGCTACCGATGGTCAACGACATGAAGACCTATCTGCAGCGCGGTAAGGAGATTCAGGAGCAGATCAACATCCTTGGCGATGATGGTGTACCTGTAGATTATCATGAGGCTTTCTGGAAGTCAGAGGTTATTGACTTCGTGATCTTGCAGCAGGATGCATTCGACAAGATTGATGCTGTCTGCCCGTTGGAGCGTCAGCAATATATGCTCCGCATGGTGATGGACATCTGCAATCACGACTACGACTTCGACAATTTCCTCGATGTGATTGACTACTTCAAGCGTGTCATCAACCTCTGCAAGCAGATGAACTACTGTGAGTTCCACTCGCCTGAGTTTGAAGACTATCGCAAGAAATTGGATGCACTGTTAGCAGAAAAACAGATCGCGGCATGAAAAAGATAGCACTACTATCCTTATTGGCTTGTGTCAGCATGGCTTTCGCCTCCTCCAACGGAGGTGTGCGCCATCTGCAGCCACGCCGTGTACCGGTGATCATGACCAACTTCAGCAACGTCAACTTCCGCAGTGTGGATTATACGGCCTACAAGGCTTCCTTGGAGCAGTATTTTGCTGATAATTCTTTTGGTCAGTACACACCTTCCTTTGAGTTTATCGGTCCGGTCACTTTGGGTAATAGCCAGCGCTACTATGGCGAGAATGACAGTTACGATCAGGACATGCGTGCCGATCAGATGGTACAAGAGGCATGCAATCTGGCCGAAGATCTGGCCGATTTCACGCAGTACGACCAAGACGGTGACGGCAAGCTGGATGCAGTAGTGATCATCTATGCCGGCCAGGGTGAAGTCTACGGAGTGTCCAACGAGGACGCTGTCTGGGCGTATACGGCTAACCTCGAGGAATCCGATGAGATCGACAGTTATGTCGTGCTGGACGGCAAGACAGTGACCTATTTCTCTGCAGTGCCTGAACTGCAATCAGCTGCCAAGCGTGACGGCATAGGTACCTTGGTGCATGAGTTCGCACATATCTTGGGTCTCCCGAATCTCTGCGTCACCGATGGTGGCACGCAGAAGACGCTGGGCGACTGGGATGTGATGGATCATGGCAGCTACAACAATCAGTCGAACACCCCCGCCGCCATGAGTGCCTACGAGCGTTTCTTCCTGGGCTGGGTGGAACCGATCTTGCTGAGCGAACCGATGAACGTACGTCTGGGTGATCTCAACACCACCGGCGACTGCGCGATCATCACTGCCAGCGGCCAGAGCAATCTGAGTGGTATCAGTCCCGATCCGCGTGAGTTCTATATCCTCGAGAATCGTCAACAGGCCGGCTGGGATCAATACCTGCCGGGCCATGGCCTGATGCTGACCAAGATCGATTACGTCAAGAACAAATGGGAAGCCGACGAGGTCAACAACGTGGAGCGTCATCCGTGTGTGGACCTGATCGAGGCCGATGGAAGTGCACCCAAATACAAGGCAGACAACCTCACCAACGGGTTCTTCGGCAAACAGGGTGACTTGTTCCCCTCGGGTGCCACGGCTTATAACATGTTCAGCAACAAGATGCAACTGGCTAATATCCGCGAACAAAACGGAGTGATTCTCTTCGATTTCAACGGCGGCGTGAACAAGTGTGAAGTCACTTTCTATGCCGGAGCAAATGGTACCTGTACCACTGCTTCGCTCAGGGAGAACAGCAAGGGAGCTGGTATCCTGTTGCCTGCTGTGACTGCCCGCGCCGGATATACCTTCTTGGGCTGGGCTACTCGCAAGAGCAGCACGACTCCCGATGCTGGTCAACCCGGCCAGACCTACTATCCGATGAGCGACTGCACGCTGTTTGCGCTCTATCGCAACGAGACGCGTGTGGATGTCTTGTATTCGCTCAAGGGAGTGGAGTGGAATAGCGGCGCTACGTATTACGCCAACAGAAACCAGGCATTTGCTATCTCCTTCAAGGCGAAAGACGGTTATCTGACGCCGGCAGCTGGTACATGTCAGGTACACGTGACGTGCGGCGCAAGGCAGATGAGCAACTATGCCTTCGAGGGCGACTCTGTCATCGTACGCTTCGAGGCTACCGACGTGACGGATAATATCTATATTACGATCGTCAACGTACGCGAGCAGAAAGAATCGGGTTGCGACTATTACGCACACACCTTCACTTCTACTTGCTATGCCGGTTCCGAACAGGATTTCTCCGGCTACGACTGGAATGTCAGCATCGCCAACGACAACACCGTTTCCTATGATAAGTCCAAGGGTGCTACCTTTGGTTCCGGTACATATCCGGCCGGCCAGGTGAGCCTCTATACTGAAGAGACTTTCGGTTGTGCCCCTGCTTCTATCAGCGTCAAGGCTGCCGCTAACGGCGACGGCATACTCCGTGTGTTTGTAGCCGGCAACCAGGTTGGAGAGACCGAATATCTCGGTACTTCGCTGCAGGAATATACGTTCGACGTAGAAAACCCGCAGTCCGGAGCTGTTGAGGTACGCTTGGAGAACACGCAGAAAGCGATGTATCTCAAGCAGATAGCTATCGATTTCGTCAAACTGGAAGATCCGGAATCGACGGAAGACATCGAAACCATCAACACCCTGCCGGAAACCTTCAACGGACAAAAGATCCTATTCAACGGCAGATTGTACATTCTCTATAATGGCAACTATTACAACATTTTAGGATTGAAAGTAACGAATAATATATAACAATTAAAAACCTCTTGAACTAAGAGGGTTCCCCCTCGGGAGGACTGCTAACGAAGTGATAGTCCGACCGAAGAGCGGGAACATGGCGAGGATTCATATGAGCGACTCTGTCGCGAATCGTATCGAGCCATAGTTCACGCGAATGGCTAAAGCATTTCAAAAAATCTACACGCAGATCACTGCTATCACCAAGGCTACCTGTTCCCTCAAGGCCGAAGGAGTAGGTAATGACGAATTGGCAATGGTGAATGGCAAACTGGCGCAGGTAGTAAAAATCATTGGCGATGAAGTGACGCTTCAGGTGTTCCAGGGAACCGAAGGTATCCCTACCAATGCTGAAGTTGTCTTCCTCGGTAAGTCGCCTTCACTCAAGGTTAGCGATCAACTGGCAGGCCGTTTCTTCAATGCCTACGGCGACCCGATCGATGGCGGTCCAGCTATCGAAGGCAAAGAGGTGGAGATTGGCGGTCCTTCTGTCAACCCCGTTCGTCGTAAACAACCGTCGGAACTGATTGCCACCGGTATCGCAGGTATCGACCTCAACAATACCCTTGTGTCCGGTCAGAAGATTCCTTTCTTCGCCGACCCGGACCAACCGTACAACCAGGTGATGGCCAACGTGGCCCTGCGCGCTGAGGCCGACAAGATCATCCTCGGCGGTATGGGTCTGACCAACGACGACTACCTCTATTTCAAGAATGTCTTCACCAACGCCGGCGTGCTCGATCACATCATCTCGTTTGTGAACACTACGGAGAACCCGCCTGTAGAGCGACTCCTTATTCCGGATATGGCCCTGACGGCTGCAGAGTATTTCGCCGTAGAGAAACATGAGAAAGTGCTCGTGCTCCTCACCGACATGACGCTCTATGCCGACGCACTGGCCATCGTATCCAACCGTATGGACCAGATTCCGTCCAAAGACTCCATGCCGGGTTCGCTCTATTCCGACCTTGCTAAGATCTACGAGAAGGCGGTTCAGTTCCCGGAGGAAGCAGGTGGCGGTTCCATCACCATCATCGCCGTGACAACCCTCTCCGGAGGTGACATCACTCACGCTATTCCGGATAATACGGGTTATATCACCGAGGGACAGCTCTACCTCCGTCGCGACTCTGAGATCGGTAAAGTCATCGTCGATCCGTTCCGTTCCCTGTCTCGTCTGAAACAGTTGGTTGCTGGCAAGAAGACCCGCGAAGACCATCCGCAGGTTATGAACGCAGCCGTTCGTCTGTATGCCGACGCAGCCAATGCCAAAACGAAGAAGGAGAATGGTTTCGACCTCACCGACTACGATCTGCGTTGCCTCGACTTCGCACGCGACTATAGCCGCGAGATCCTCGCCATCGACGTCAACATCAACACCGTTCAGATGCTCGATATCGCATGGACGCTGTTTGGCAAATATTTCAAGCCCGAAGAAGTAAATATCAAGGCTGCACTTGTTGACAAGTATTGGCCGAAAGCATAATAGGTTATGGCTATAACTTATCAATTTAACAAAACATCGTTGCAGAGTCTGGAGAAGGACCTGAAGATGCGCCAACGCACTTTGCCTACTTTGCAGAGCAAAGAGACAGCACTTCGACTCGAAGTGAAGAAGGCAAAGCAGGAACTCGACGACCTGGACAAGGAAGTGGAGCGACGCATCAAGGACTACGACCAGATGATTGCGCTTTGGGGCGAATTTGACACCTCCCTCATCCATGTGGACGACGTACGCATGTCTATCAAGAAGATTGCGGGCGTGCGTGTTCCTGTTCTGGACGAGGTGGTCTATTCCACCAAGGAGTTCTCGCTCTTCTCCTCACCTAAGTGGTTCGCCGATGGTTTTGAGCAACTCAAGGCCATCGCAGATGTAGGTATCCGCCAGGAGTTTGTGCGCCGGAAGGTGGACCTCTTAGAATACGCGCGTAAGAAAACGACGCAGAAGGTCAACCTCTTCGAGAAAGTACAAATACCTGGTTATCAGGATGCTATACGTAAGATCAAACGCTTTATGGAGGACGAGGAGAACCTCTCCAAGTCGTCGCAGAAGATCGTAAAGAGCAAACGCGAGAAAGAAGCGCGTGAAGCGGAAGAAAGGAAAGGGGTACAGCTATGATTACGCAAATGAAGAAATACACCTTCCTGGTGTTCCATCGTGATTACGAAACCTTCTTGACCCAGCTCCGTGACTTAGGCGTGGTTGACATCACCGAGAAAGCCGCCGGACTCATGGAGGACGACGAGGCGCTCCAGGCTGCTCTGCAGCACGAGGACGAGTTGCGTCGTCTGCTCAAGCAAGGAGCCCCCGACCAGCTCATCGTCGAGCGTAACGAGGTCGAGCAGCGTATAGCTGATGCCAAGGCGGCGGCGCGTCAGGCTGCCGTGTGGGGACAGTTCGATCCCGCACGTATTCAGGCGCTTAACGCTGCCGGCTACACGCTCCGTTTCTTTGTCTGCTCCACCAAGGCGTTCAAAGAGGAGTGGGGTATAGCGGTGAACACACTAGAGGGAAAGACCTATTTCGTACAGGTTGCTTCTGCCAACAACGACAACTACGAAAACAACGAAAACTACGCAACGGAGTTGCCTGTTCCCGAGAAATCTGAGGCACAGTGGCTACAGGAAGCTGAACTCTTAAACGGCTTGTTAGCTGCTGCCAATGCCCGCATCGAGGCTTGGCAGAAAGCGAACATGGAGAACCTCAAGCAGCAACTCATTGAGGCACGCCAGAATATTGATTGGCAGCGGGTTACGCTCTCTACCGACAAACTGGCGGAAGGTGCACTCTGTCTCTTCGAGGGCTTCTGCCCGATCGACAAAGAGGCTGAGTTGAACGACATGCTTGCGGCTGCGCAAGTCTACTACGAGGAGACCGATCCTGTGCAGGAAGACGCTACACCCATCAAGCTCCGCAACAATTGGTTTGTCCGTCTGTTCGAGCCCCTCACGGGCATGTACGGATGGCCTAACTATAACGAGTTTGACCCGACGCCTATTCTCGGCCCGTGCTTCCTGCTCTTCTTCGCCCTCTGTATCGGCGACTGCGGTTATGGCTTGATGCTCACTCTCGTCGGCTACCTCATCTTCAAGGGAAAACTGAAGATTGAGATGTTTGACGGACTCGGTGGCATCATCATGGCGCTGGGTGTCGGATCGACCATCGTCGGCTATCTCATGGGCACGTTCTTCGGCGTGGATATCTACCGTGCCGAGTGGTTTCCCGAGAGCGCTAAGGCCATCATGTTCAACAATCTGGGCGTCAATGGCAAGATCGGCGAATACGATGTGATGATGGTATTGGCACTCATCATTGGTGTCGTACATATCATCCTCGCTATGACCATCAAGGCGATCTCTTATACCAAGCGGAACGGCTTCAAGAATACCGTTTCCACGTGGGGCTGGTTGCTGCTCATCGTGGGCGGCATATGCACCGCCATCCTGGCGATGACTCTTTCCTTGCCGACCGAGACGGTCAAATGGATCCTCATCGCCATCGGTGCTGTCTCCGCACTGGGTATCTTTGTCTTCAACACACCGGGACGCAATCCGTTGATTAACATCGGTGCTGGCTTGTGGGATACCTACGGTATGACCACCGGTCTGCTGGGTGATGTATTGTCGTATATTCGTCTCTACGCACTTGGTCTAGCGGGCGGTATGTTAGGTGCTGCTTTCAACCAGCTGGGCGCACAGGTCTTGGGCGAGAATCCCAACGTGGGCACATGGATCGGTTTTGCTCTTATCGTCACGTTCGGTCACGTGCTCAACCTGCTGATGGCTTGCCTGGGTGCGTTCGTCCACCCCTTGCGTCTGTCTTTCGTCGAGTATTTCAAGAATGCCGGCTACGAAGGTAGCGGAAAACTATATAGTCCTTTCAAGAAATAATCGTGCCCTCCGGGCTAAGAAATAACTAGTTGACTAGAACACTAGTACACTAGAACACTAGAAAAAATAACAATTAAAATAAAATAACAATTATGGAACAAATTTTAGGTTATCTCGGACTTGGACTCATGTTGGGTCTGTCCGGCGTTGGATCGGCTTTCGGTACTACCATCGCAGCTAACGCAGCGGAAGGCGGTCTTAAGAAAAACATGGAGAAATCTTCGGCTTACATGATTCTCTCCGCTCTGCCTGCTACGCAGGGTCTGTATGGTTTTGTGGCTTTCCTGATGATGAAGGGCCTCATCGAGACCAATCCGATTCTGCTCTTCGGTCTGGGTATCGGTATGGGTATCGTCTTCCTGCTTTCTGCTATCCGTCAGGGTCAGACTGCAGCCAACGGTATTGCCAACATCGCTGCCGGACACGATGTAATGACCAACACCATGATCTACTGCGCGCTGCCTGAGTTCTACGCAATTCTGGCTCTCGTTGCAGGCTTGATGGCTTAAATCACCAATTACAAATCACAAATGACAAATAGCAAAGCTTTTGTCTTTCCGGGGCAGGGAAGTCAATTCCCGGGCATGTGCCGTGACTTGTACGATGCCTACCCGGAGGCCCGCGAGATGTGCCAGGTAGCCAACAGGCTGCTTGGCTTCTCGTTGACCGATGTGATGTTCGAGGGTACAGCTGATGATCTCAAGCAGACTAAGGTGACCCAACCGGCCGTCTTCCTCCATTCTGTCGTTGCACAGCGTCTGCTCAATATCGAGCAGCCGGATATGGTGGCAGGTCATAGCCTCGGTGAGTTCAGCGCTCTTGTGGCGTGTGGTGCCTTGCGTTTCGAGGATGCCTTGTTGCTCGTGTCCGCCCGTGCGCAAGCCATGCAGGCTGCCTGTGAGGCCAACCCTGGCACTATGGCCGCCGTCCTCGGCCTCGATGATGAGAAGGTGGAAGAGGTCTGTGCAACAATCACCAATGCCGGTACGGTAGTTGCCGCGAATTTTAACTGCCCGGGCCAGGTTGTTATCTCCGGTGAGATAGAAGCGGTCGATGCGGCTTGTGTCGCACTCAAAGAAGCCGGTGCACGGCGTGCGCTCCGTCTCCCCGTAGGCGGTGCTTTCCACTCACCTTTGATGCAACCCGCAGCCGAAGCACTTCGTGAAGCGATTCTCCGTACGGAGTTCCATCGTCCCTTCTGTCCTATCTACCAGAATGTCTCTGCTAAAGCAGAGATCCAGCCGGAGATCATCCGCGAAAACCTTCTTGCGCAACTCACAAGCCCTGTTCGCTGGACGCAATCCGTCCAACAGATGATTGCTGACGGCGCTAACGAGTTCTACGAGTTCGGCCCGGGTGATGTCCTCAAAGGTCTTATCCGCAAGATCAATCCTGACGTTACTGTTGGTTGATAGATGGAGATTCTATTATTCATATTAGCCGGATTATGCATGCTGATAGCTATTATCGGCTGCATTATTCCGGGCTTGCCGGGCACACCGATCGCCTATGCCGGCCTGTGGATCGCGCAGGCCACCGATCGCGTGGATTTCTCCTGGCAGTTCCTGCTTATATGGGGCATTGTCACGGTTGTTGTCTCCGTTCTCGACTATGCGGTGCCTGCTTGGGGCACCAAGCAGTTTGGCGGCACGAAGTATGGCGTGTGGGGTAGCACCATCGGCGTCTTTGTCGGACTTCTCTTTGGCGCCGTAGGCGTTATTCTCGGCCCGTTGGTCGGTGCCATCCTCTTCGAATTGCTGGCAATCGCTCTGCATGGTCAGATTAACCGAGAGAATATCGCTGCCGCCTTCCGTGCGGGATGGGGTAGTTTCATCGGCATTCTCGTCGGCACCGTCCTCAAACTCATCTGCTGCGGTCTCATGACCACCGCCCTCATCCAAGCCATTTGGTGATCTCGTATTTGCGAATATCCCCGCGGATAATAGTGTTCTGTGCGCGCGCTTTCTATGAGCGCGTCTCTCCTTCGTCTGCTGCGCGGAGCACTGCTCCGCGTCTCCCACGCCCCGCATGGCCGGTCTTTCTTCTTTTCCAGGGCGATTGTATCGCCCGCTCACAAACCGCTACGCCTCACCGCGTAGCGGTTTTTGTTTTCTTCTTTTTCAGGCTCATCCGATGAGCCGCTTCTCACATCCGCTGTCTACTCCTCTGCGACATTTATGACAAGACCTATCCGTTTGAAGAGTAGTTCTTTGTTCTTTTCCCGCAATTGTATGCGGGCACAATCGTCATAACCCTATAACGTTATTAACGTCATAAAGAAAAGATCATCTCTTACTCTCACCTGCAGAGTAGGGGATGTTTATTTTTATTTCGTCCTTTGCCCCGTCTGATAGACGGTTCTTTTCTTTGTTCCTTGCGTCATATCTGCCGCAAGATTCGCTTTTTCGTGTAGCAATAGGTTTGAAAAATGACATGCGTAAACAACTGATTTTTAGTCGTTTATTTGTATGAATGTTTGAAAATAGCAAAGACAGGAGGTCCTCCTCTTGCATATGTCTGCAAAAAGCAGTAATTTTGCACCGTCAAATGAAAAACTGCAAGTGGTACATATTCCTCTTTGTCTTTCTGGCCCTTTCCGTCGGTTGCCACCGTGCGGACACGGACGCACGTACCTTATACGAGCAAGGTAAAGCCTTACGCGAGGCAAAGAAGCCGGCCGAGGCCATGCAATGTTTCATCCATGCCACGCATAGCAGTACGAGGGATGAGGCGCTTCTCGGGCGTATCTATTCAAATATAGCGAACATGTGCCGCCAGGCCAACGAGCATGCCTTAGCCTTTCGGGTCTATACGCTTTCTGCTGACCATTTTGCGGCTTCGGGCGACACGCTTGCCTATGCCTACGCGCTCAATAACATGGCATGGGAGCAGGCAACGATGGGGCATAAGGACTCAGCTTTGGCCTTAGTGCAGGCGGCACTTACGGTCTATCCGCAAGATCCCGTAATCGAAAAGGTGCGCGAGAGTAGGGCGGCAGCCTGTCTCTTTGCTGGGGAATACGACTCGGTGCTTCTCCATACTACACCGCCGGCCGACGACTACCTTCTGACCTTGCGTGCACAGGCATATTCCTATATGCAGATGGACGATTCTGCCACCTATTATGCACAACAGCTCTTGTCCCGGACGACGAATCTCTTTGCTTTGGAAGATCTCTATTATATCCTGACGCACAACGATGCGGAGGCTGATAGAGAGACGATTGTAGAAAGGTCCTCCGAACGTGCCGACATTCAAAAAGCCATTGAACAGCGACACGGGCAATTGATGCAAGCTATTCAGATATTACAAGAGGAGTTGGCGCAAAAGAAAAGCCTGACGCACTATCTATGGGCGGTAGTAGTATTGATGCTCATGATTGCATGTCTGGCTTTCGTTGCATGGCGGGTGAACAGCAAACGGACGCTTTTGCGTGCCGAGCGCTCAAGTTACGAACAACTGCGCCGGACAGAACTGACGCAGAATATACTGTTCCTGCGCAGCGCAAGTAATCTAAGACAGGAATTAGCGTGGGATGAGTATCGGGAAATATGCCGCCGGACGGACAAGCTTTTCAACGGACTGGCAAGCCGTCTGCAGGCTGAAGGGCTGAACGAACAGGATATCCGTCTGTGCGTCTTAGTATTGGCGGGCATGAGCCATAAAGAGATTGCCGACATGCTCAACTGCTCCGTTAAGAGTATCGGTAAACTCAAAGACCTCACCGCCCGCAAACTCGGCGTCTCTGGCGGACAACTACAAGACAAACTACAAAAAACAGCAATATTATGAAAAAGATGATTTTTACGCTTTTGCTTGCGATAGTAAGCAGCGTGTGGACGATGAGTGAAGCAACTTGTTTTGCTTCTTACTATTCTATAGATGAAATATGGGGAATGAAAACAGGTATGGTACAACGGGTGGCGTATCCTTGCGCGGAGGGCCAGGATTGTCCTACTTGTATGACTCTTGCTTTGGTGACCGAGGCCAACCAAGTCTGGTATCTCATACCTTACAACGCTCAAATTCAATCACAATTGGAGGCCTTGGAATCTCATATAAATGAGTGGTACACTGTAGAAGGACAGCCCTTCTGGCATGACGGCTATCATTTTATGAACGTAAGGGAGATTTCGTTAGCCAGCGCCCGTATTCCTTCCCTCTGCGACGAGTGGCATGTGCTTCATGAACCGTTTGAATGTATGGGGCCATATTGCTACTTGGAAACAGATATTTATCGTTTTATGTCAGACACAGTTATCTCTCCCATAGATTCCAATACACCGTTCCAATTTGTTAAATTAGCAGAAAACGGGCAGTATAAAGGAGCTTTGCGTGAAGGAACCAACCGCGACATCTATTACGTGCCGGCAGGCAGTACGAATGAATTTCTGCTCTATGCATTCAATGCCCAAGTCGGAGAGGTGCTCAACGATCTGTATTTAGGTGGTTTTGAAGAAAACGGTTATTCAGGAAGAGTGGAAGCAATTAGTGATGGCAGTCCAAGATTATTCACTATACGAGTTCTTTATCCAACAGGAATGGGAGTAGAACCGGGAGAGTCCTTTTCTGTTACTTGGATAGAAGGTGTCGGTTCACCTGAAACACCTTATGGACTTGCGGTTGTTCCTACTGTTCCGGCTGATATAGGCGTCTTTACGCTCCTCTGCGCCTATAAAGACGGCGAGCAGGCGTATTCTTCTCCAAAAGCACAAAAGTATGGATGCGAATTTAACGGTTATGACATACCTCAAACACCTACTACGGACACCATTCCTTTGTATGCACAAGACGACCCGGGCTCTTCGACTGTAGACCCTGTGGATCCGAACCAGGTGGTGGCAACTTTGCAGGGCGACCAACTGACCATTCACGAGAATTCTGGAGAAGACATAACCTATTCGCTGCAGAACACATCTTCTCAGCAAGCACCAGCACAGCATAGGGCACCGCAGTCCGACACCTTCCGCAACGAGGTCACCGTTCAACTATCGGAATACGGTTTCTACACGCTCACCCTGACCAATCCTTCATGGGATTATAGTATCGTTGGCTCTTTCCGTTATATGCCCGAGGATATCGGCAATATCCGCCAGGGAGAAGACAGAGGTAGACTCATCCTCTGTAATGGCCAACTCATTATCCTCCGAGGCGACAACATATACACACTGCAAGGCCAGAAGATTAAATAACCACATATTCCTGAGATTATATCCAAGGGTGGGGCACAGCCTCGCCCTTTTTTGTGCCATTCTGAAAAATCATTAGATTTCCTGTTTTTATTTGCACATCTCATTTTTTTGTTGTATCTTTGCACCGCAATATTAAATGAACACTTAAATCATATTTTTACTATGGCAACTACAAACGCACCCGCATTTAAGTTAAGAACTTCGCGCGGACTTCTGAAAATGATCTTTTTGGGATTCATCACTTTGGGTATCTATCCATTAATCGTCGAATCTCATATCGGTGAAGAACTGAACATGGTAGCCTCGCCCCATGATGGCCGTCACACGATGCATTTCTGCCTGATTTTCTTCCTTCTCTCATGGCTGACTTTCGGTATTGCTACTTTTGTCTGGTACCACCGCACGTCCGATCGCATGGACTATGAGCTTGCACGTCGTAATATCGATTATGCCTTCGGTTCGCTTGATTTCTGGCTTTGGTGCATCCTGGGCTCGCTTATCGTCATCGGACCATACGTATATATCCACAAGCGCATGAAGGCGATGAACCTTATCAACGAAGATTACAATCAGAAAGGATAATTCTTTCTGTCAAAACATGCAGAAAGCTACCAAATACAAACTGAACATCGGAATAGGGGCGTTGATTGCTCTGATTTACGTCCTTATTCCGGTGGATATTGTTCCGGAAGCTGTGCCGGTTATCGGATGGATTGATGACCTGATTGCCATCCTCTTAGCCGTCACCAATGGACTTGTTCTTGGCGCTAAACTTAGGAAAAATAAGTAGAGTTGACCAAAATCACCTCCAAAATTTGCATATGTCAAAAATATGTTGTACCTTTGCGCTCGATAACTTATTCACCTTAAATTATTAACACCTATGGCAAAGTACATTTGTGACGTCTGCGGGTACGAATACGACCCCAGCGCAGAAGGCAAAGCGTTCAACGAACTCCCTGAAGATTGGGTATGTCCCATCTGTGGAGTAGGGAAGGACCAGTTCTCCGAAGCTTAATATTCACCTATTATCTCATCCTTAAAAACCTCGACTAATATCGAGGTTTTTACAAGACAAAAACGAGACAAAAGGGGGTGATTACAGGGTGATTACTGAGTGATTACTGAGTGATTGCTGGGATATTCAGCCTCTGTCAGACTAAGAAAAATGAATGGAACTGCCAAAATGGCAGAAATAAAGAACGTATATAGTATATACGTAGTATATACTGCAAAAATCATGCCATACTATGAGTCAAATTGAGTTTTATGCACCCGTTAAAAATATGAAGGGTGAATTAGAAAAAGGCAGCGGTGTTGTCATGCGCAAGAAGAATTATCGTGCTCCTAACGGTGCAGTGCTCCGAGAAGGTGTACAAGAGTCTTACAAGATCGTCCATCCGCGTGATTATGAGAAGAATCCGCCTAAAGATGCCGAACTGGCTAATATTAATGCTTTTACAGATTCCAAGCGTCTTGCCTCAGAAATCATCCGCTCTGAGCGTTATACGGACGACGAACTCAATGCCATGACTGCAGAACAACGCGCACACGTCGCTGAGCTGCGCCGGCAACTCGAATCGTACCGCACGCGTTTTTACGCACAGTTCAAACAACCGGATCCGGAAGCGCCGCTTGAGAAGAAACTGAAACCTGGTGCAACCACATTGCGCCGTAAGCAATACCTCAAACTCGACAACTTCATCCAAGCGCTTATTCGAAATAAATCTTCCCATAAATAATCATATTTATATTGATAACTAGAAATTATTTTATTAATAACACGAAATATTTTTATTGATTACTGACATCCATACTGACAATCTCATCCATGGCATAATAATTGTAACTTCATATAGTGTAAAGAATTATACCAAGTGGAATCTAATCGTGATTATGTAAAATAGCATATTTATTTGTATGGAAGATAACTATCAGATAGAACAAAAATTCTACAAAGTACTACCCGTTAAGAACACGGTACTCTTTCCGGGTGTGCTACTCCCTATAGCGGTTTCCAAGAAAAGCAGTCTGAAGCTGATCAAGCTGGCTGAGAAAAACAACGAACCGCTTCTCCTCCTCACGCAGAAGGACAACAACGCTGCCAATCCTACAGAGAACGATCTCTATACCTTGGGTACGCTCGGACGTGTCGTACAGATTATACCTGTGCCGGAAATGGGTAAAGACACGATGATGACCATCTTCGAGGGCATGCACCGCGTACAGGCAACGGATTTGGTCGTAGAAGACGGTGTGATGATGGCCAATACTATGGCTATGGACGAACATATGCCGCTCAAGACCGACAAGCAGTTCAAGGGCGTGGTGGATACTATCCGCGAAACGCTGCTCAATATATTGCCCAAAATGGAGAATACCTCTACGGATTTCCATTCGGGACTGCAGGCTTCGCTCAAGAACCTTACCTCTTCCCCATCCTTCCTCAACTATGTCTGCTGCATCTATCGGATGTCCACAGAGACCCGCCAAGGCCTGCTCGAGATACACGACCTCACCGAACGGGCCAACGCGCTGCTGACCATACTGGAGAAAGATCTGGAGGAGCTGACGATCAAGGAGGATATCCGTCGCCGTACGCACGAGTCCATCGACAAGCAGCAACGTGAGTACTTCCTCCAGAAAGAATTGGAGACTATCAAAAAGGACCTTGGAGGAGACTCCGATCCGGGCGCGCAGAAAGTGAAAGAACTGCGTGAACGCGCACAAGAAAAGCAGTGGTCAAAGGCCGTTGAAGAGACCTTCAACAAGGAACTCAAGCGCCTGGAGAACATGCATATTTTTGCACCGGACTACTCCACCCAGCTCGACTATCTCAACACCCTGCTCGACCTGCCGTGGGGCATCTATTCCGAGGATAACTACGACATGACGCACGCTCAAGAGGTACTCAATCGCGATCACTTCGGATTGGATAAAGTGAAGGAACGTATTGTCGAATACCTTGCCGTACAACGTCAGTTGAATCTTCGCAGCCAAAAAGACAAAAAACTTCACCCCGTCAAGACTCCCATTCTCTGCCTCTACGGCCCGCCGGGAGTTGGTAAGACCAGCCTGGGACGCAGCGTAGCCGAGGCCCTCGGACGCAAGTATGCACGTGTCTCGCTGGGCGGTCTGCACGACGAGGCGGAGATACGCGGCCATCGTCGCACCTACATTGGTGCCCTACCCGGCCGTATCATCGATAATATCAAGAAATGCGGTACGTCCAATCCTGTCTTCGTGCTCGACGAGATCGACAAGATAGGTGCTGACTACAAGGGTGATCCTACGGCCGCACTGCTCGAGGTACTCGATCCGGAACAGAACAGTACTTTCCATGACAACTACTTGGATGTTGATTACGACCTGAGCCGGGTGCTCTTCATCGCCACGGCCAACAGCCTGGAGACCGTTCCGCGTCCGCTACTCGACCGAATGGAACTGATCGAGATGACCGGTTATCTCCAGGAGGAGAAAGAGGAAATCGCTAAGCGACATCTTATCCCTAAGGAACTGGCAAACCATGGGCTGAAAGCTTCGCAACTGAAGTTCAAAAAGGATATCCTCGCGCATATCATTGAGGATTACACGCGCGAATCCGGTGTGCGCAGTCTGGAACGTCAGATAGCCACTATCTGCCGCAAGGTGGATACCAAGTTGGCACTCGAGCAGGAATACAACGTATCCGTCACGCTTGATGATCTGCGCAGCTATCTGGGCCAGGCACGTTTCAGTCGCGACAGTTGGGAAACCAACAAGTATGTAGGCGTCGTCACAGGTCTTGCGTGGACACAGGTGGGCGGAGAGATCCTCTTTATCGAGACAAGCCTCTCTACGACCAAGGCCCCCACCCTTACCCTTACGGGTAACCTCGGCGATGTCATGAAGGAGTCTGCCACGCTTGCCTTAGGCTACGTCAAGGCACATGCCAAAGAACTGGGTATCAAACCCGAGGTCTTCGAGAAGACTGCCGTACATATACATGTACCCGAAGGTGCTATCCCTAAAGATGGTCCCTCTGCTGGTATCACGATGACCACAGCCCTCGTCAGCGCCTTCACCCATCGCCTCGTCAAACCACGCATCGCGATGACCGGAGAGATGACGCTGCGCGGCAAGGTACTGCCTATCGGAGGAGTGAAGGAAAAACTGCTCGCGGCTAAACGAGCAGGTATTACCGACATCATCCTCTGTGAGGACAACCGCAAGGATGTATCAGAAATCAATGATATCTATCTCAAAGGCCTGAAATTGCACTTTGTACACGATATCAGCGAGGTATTAGAAAAGGCACTGCAATAAGCAGCGCCTTTTCTATATACCAATCAGCAATTAGTAATCACTCATCAGGGTTCATCAGTTCCTTGAATACTCTTCATACGTTCCATCGGTGTAATACACCATGATACAACGTATCTGCTTCTGAGGAGATGCAGCCGCAGGCTGCGGCTCTTCTTTTTGTTCCTCTTTTGTCTCTTCTTCCGGTTCGACAATAGGCAACAGCACATCAGCAGGCATCTGGCCCTCACGCCACATATCGCCACGACCTGCAATCAACCATTCGGAGTTCAAACCGGGGTAACGCAACAATATACGCTTCATCACATCCAGACTGGGATTATTACGTCCTACCATCATATTACTGATCGTACTGGGCTGCACACGTATTTCGTCTGCAAACTGACGTGCCGATATGCCTAATGCCTCTATCAGCTTTTCTATACGCTCTCTGTCACTCATAATTTACCAATGTGTTTAAAAATCCGCTGCAAAGGTACACAAAAAATGTGAAATACACAAATGTTTATGAAGATTTTTGTTAAATTCTTTCATTCACATATGTGTATTATATGTATTGATTTGTGAAATGGAATATTAACAACTGTTTTTGCTACAACCACCACTCTCCTGCTACCTCAGTTCAGCCGCCTCCTATCCTCCCGCCCGCAACATAGGCGGCATAGCGTTGGCATTTTTCTTTATATAAAATGTATAAGTTGCAGAGTTTCTGCGAGTTACGATAATATTAACACATGCAATATGGCATTTTTGCGCATATTCTGCATTCGCAAAATATACCTTATAATTCAGTTTTAAGTAAAACTATAGTAGATTGGATTACAATGAGTTACGAATTCTATATATGCGTATTTCTGCTTACGGCACATATACTACCCTGCCGGTGGATCAGCAGGAACGCAAATAGCAGACAGCAGGCTATTCCCCTACTCTCTAAGGCAGATACAGCAAACGGCAAGAGGATAATTCTTGCCGTTTGCTGCTATTTGTGTAAACTTATTTTGTGAAAATGTTGCCCGAAGTGAGCATTCACATTTGTTAGTCCTCCTCGTAGTAACCTTTTTGGATGCCGAACTGCAATTCTGCGTCCATGATCAACTGGATTTGCACCAACGAGATATTTCTCCCTTCTTCCTTGCAGGCTTGTGCTACGTATTGCATCTGTTCGGTTTCGTCCACTTCTCCGTCTAGGTACTCTGCCTCACCGGTAGTTTCATCTTCCTTCAGCAGTCCCTGCTCTGCCAGATAATCGTCCATCAGGTCAAGCACCAGTAGTACATCATCGGCCGTGAGACCTTTGCAGTCCTCTGCCGGAATGGCATCGAGGATGAATTGTACGAGTTCTCTTTCATCCGGCTCCATGAGGGCCAGTTCGATCGTGTTGTTTTCCATAATGTTTTCAAATTTTGTGCAAAGATACGAATTTATTTGCATATGTGCAAAAATTGTTGTAATTTTGCAGGCAAAATTTATACAACAATGAGTGAATTTTGGAAACGCACGCTGAGCGGTGCGGTTTATGTGGCAGCAATTGTCGCAAGTATCGTGTGGGGCAATGAACCCCTGTTTGTGGCATTGGCTGCTTTGTTGGCTGTGTTGGCAGTGCGTGAATTGAACCGCCTGCTCCATCCGCGTAATGTGTCGGATCGCCTGTGCGATATTTGTACAGCTCTGCTGATCTTGTCGGCAGGCGTCACGGGTATCTACTGGCAGCACGGTCTACTCTTTTTTGCCGCCTATCTGGTGGCTATCATCGCCGTACTGATTCTTGAACTCTGGCGCAAAGCAGAGAATCCGATCGCCAATTGGGGTACGATCCTCATGGGTCAGATGATGGTGGCCGTGCCTTTCTGCGCAATGATCGCCTTGCTCTATCTGGACAAATGGTTGCTTCTCGCATTGTTTGTACTGATCTGGGTGAACGACACCGGTGCCTACTGCGTTGGTAGTCTCACCGCTAAACAGAAAGGCGGTAATCATAAGATGTTCCCGCGCGTGAGTCCGAAGAAAAGCTTCGAAGGATTGTTCGGTGGTATCGCCTTTTCCATCGGTGCGGCTTACATCATGCACCGCTTTGGATGGTTTGATAAAATAGTTGCGAATAATTACAAAGATTTTGTTGTTATCCTCTTCGCATTACTGGCGGGCGGATTTGGAACGCTTGGTGACTTGATGGAAAGTCTGATGAAACGTACCATCGGAGTGAAAGACTCCGGCCGTTTTCTGCCTGGACATGGTGGTGTCTTGGATCGTTTTGACAGTATGTTGCTGGCAGCTCCTATCGTGGCAATTTTCAGTTGGCTATGCTACGCTTGGTCGTTTCTTGTCTGAGTCGTTTGCCCTTGGGCGTACACCATTGGTTGGCGGATAGATTGCTCTACCCGCTGATGTATTATGTGTTGCGCTATAGGAGGAAGGTGGCCGAGAAGAACCTGAAGTTGGCCTTTCCGGAGAAGAGCGAACAAGAACGACGGACTATCGCCCGCGGCGCGTATCGGCAGTTCTGCTATACGATCGTAGAGAGTATCTACGGACTGCATTGCTCAGACGAGGAGATGCGCCGACGCGTGGTATTCGAGCATATGGATGAGATCAACCGACAGGTGGCGCTGCACGGAGGAGCCATCTTCACGCTCGCGCATTTCGGCAACTGGGAATGGTTGGCCAGTGTGCAGCAGTGGTTAGCGCCAGGCGTGACGGAGATGAATGTCTATCGTCGGCTGAAGAGCAAGTCGTTTGACCGGTTGATGCTCGCTATCCGTGCCCAACGAGGCGGCGTGTGCATAGAGAAACAGCGCATACTAAGGGAGATGATCGCCTATCGTGCAAAAAACAAACCCGTGACGATAGGTCTGCTGAGCGATCAGAAACCGCGACCGGAGGTGACACGCACATGGACGACGTTCATGCATCAGGAGACCGGTTGGTTGGACGGAGGCGAAGTGCTGGCCCGTAAGTTCGGTTATCCGGTTTACTATGCATTTGTCACGAGGACAGCCAAAGGGTATTATCACGTGGATATGCAGACACTGACAACCGATCCGCAAGCTACGCAGGAAGGCGAGATCACGCGGGCATATGCCACAGCGTTGGAGAAGAACATACTCGCTCAACCCGAACTATGGCTCTGGACCCACAACAGATGGAAGTGGGGCCGTAATGGTTAATGGTAATTGATAATTGATAATTGGTAACTGGTGAAAGGATGAAGTGTAGTGTTATTATATTAAACTGGAATGGCGCAGAGATGTTGCGTCGCTACTTGCCGTCGGTGGTGAAATATACTACGCTGCCGGGCGCAGAGGTGATCGTAGCCGACAACGGTAGTACAGACGACAGTCTTGCGGTGCTGAAAGCAGAGTTCCCGAAAGTCAAGACCCTCGTACTGGACAAGAACTACGGGTTTGCGGAAGGATACAACCGCGCCATCGCGCAGACGGAGGCAGACTATACAGTGCTGCTCAATAGTGATGTAGAAGTGACGGAAGGCTGGTTGACCACCCTGCTCGACTATATGGATGCGCACCCGGAGATAGCAGCCGTGCAACCTAAGATACGCAGTTGGCGTCAGCGTGAGCGCTTCGAGCACGCCGGTGCCGCAGGCGGTTATCTGAGTTGGTTAGGCTATCCCTACTGCCGTGGACGCCGCTGGGGACGCGTAGAGGTGGATAATGGTCAGTACGACAGCATCGTGGAGGTGGATTGGACCACGGGTGCATGTATGTGCGTACGCACGTCAGTCTATAAGGACTTAGGCGGATTGGACGCATCGTTCTTTGCGCATATGGAGGAAATCGATCTCTGCTGGCGCATGAGACGTGCCGGTTGGAAGTTGGCCTGTGTACCTCAGAGCACGGTGTTCCACCTGGGTGGCGGTGCTCTCAGTTACGACAATCCCCGCAAGACCTATCTGAACTTCCGCAACAACCTGCTGATGATCTACAAGAACCGACAGCACCCATGGGGAGTACTGTTCCTTCGTTTCTTCTTGGACTATGCAGCCTGTTGTTTCTTCTTGCTGCAGGGCAAAACAGGCAGCGCCAAAGCCGTGATAGAAGCACGGCGCGATTATCATCGAATGAGAAACAAATAAGCCAACGAAACAAATAAGCGACCTTTCGGCCGCTTATTTTGTTTATTGTCGTTGTCCTGTAACAGTATAGACTTTGTCTTTGTATATCAGGATCAGTTGTCCGTTGCGTAGTATCTTCGTTGCGCGTTGTTCGGTATTGGCGTCTTCTATGCCTTCCGTATAATAATTCGTGTCGGTATAGAAAGGCATTGTGCCGGTGAAGGAGAAGTTGTAGGTGTTGTTGTCATCACAAGAGATATAACCGGAAATGGTATATATTTCGCCAGTTTTGCTGATGGCTACTGCCCCATCCGACTCCATCCATGTGAAGTCCATCTCGTCTTCTCCATATTGATACCATGAATAATCGCCCAGCGACTCATTGTCCTTGCTATACGTACCTACCAAGTCGCCCTGCGTAGCAGGATAGAGATCCAACGCGATGTACGGATAATCGGGGTTCTCATTGTTGTAGAGGAAAACAGTGTAGTTGGGTTTGCCCTCATCTGCGGAGTCCTCAGATTCATACACAGCATCGGCAGAGTCGAAAGTCAAGTTAAATACTTCTCCTTCTCCCGAACTACCGCCGCAATCCAGTTCTTCCGCGGGGTTTGCCTCAAAATAGACGCGCACCGCATAACAACGCAGCTGCTTGTCGCACTGGATGGTGACAGAGGTGGCATTGATGTCGCTGATGATCACCACAGGATATCCCTCCCAATCGTCTTCCAGTTCGCCGGGGCTGCAATATTCGATGTTGCCGTTGTCCACCGAGGCAGAGAACTGTTTGCGCACATACCCGTTGATGGCGATGCCCTTCATCGGTTGAGTAGTCTCAAAGGTCAGCGTATTGCCTGCATTGCAGTTGAAATACGGCATGGAAACGGTGTCGTTATTGAGTATCGTACCCAGCGAACACGACACGCGAATATTGCTCTCGATGAAGGCGTATTCCTTCTTGAGGAAGTTCATGTCCGGTACCAGTACAGCAGTAGGTTCGCCATACAGAAAACTTGAGTCAAGCGACGTAGTATCCACGTAAACTATCGGGTTCAGGTCAATCGGTTCGCCATCTACCACTATCTGATAGATGATACGTTGCCCCGATGTTCCAAAGGTAAACACCAGATGGTTGGTACTTCCGGTCCATACATCTACCTTCTTGTCGTCCTTGTCAGCCGGCGTGCCGCCGCCCTGCAGATTACCGGTAGAAGCTGTCATCGGCAAGTAAGCCTTACCTTGGTTCATCGAGAATACCAGTTGTACATTGGAGAATGATTGCTCAGCATCAATCGTTATGGTGTTGCTCGCATAGATCTTCATGCCCACATAGGATGAATACGCAGGCGCGTTAGTGGCGTTATTTCCCTGTCCTAATTGCACAGAGATACCGTCTATCGTTTGCGAGACGGAAGCCGATGAATCAAAATTGAAGGTCGTGGCATTCAGGCTGACTGCACAGCCGAAAGCGACCAGAAATGAGAAAAGTTTTTTCATTATGCTAGGGTTGATTTTTAGAATCCGAAGGATAGTCCGCAGGTGAAGGTCAGGGTGCGACCTTGGAAGTATGCGGGTGTATATTTGTCGAGATAATAGGACTGCAGTTCTGCGCCTACTAAGTTGCGACTGGTGCCGTCAGCATTCCATCCGCGGTCTTCGCCGTCTATGCGGGGCGAAGTTGGTGCATAGGCGCGTGCGTTGTTATAGGTGATGTCCACGTGTGCATAGCAGTTGTTGAATACCTCATAGACAGCACGGAAGTTGATGATATCGTTGCACCAGATCTTCCCGCTAAAGGGTTTCTGCGCGATGATGGGGTTCTCCACGCGTGAACCGGCGATATAGTCGCGGAAATAGCCGTACGAGCGATATTTGGTGTCGCGGGTGTAGTCGAGCATCAGACGCAAGCCACGTACGGGACGGTAACTGAGTTGGAGGAAGATCGACTGTGAATTATCCCCCATATAATGGCCCATGTTGTAGCTGTTGGAAGTGTAGTCGAGTACCTTGATCGAGTGCGTATAACAAGCGATATAGGCACGCATGAACTCTCCGCGTAGGGCTAGTCCGCGTACAGGCCAACCGCTCCAGTTGAAACCCACCAGGTAGGACACAGGATTATGCTCGGGATTGGAGGGTTTGAGACGGGCGAACTTGAATTCATCCAGGAAGAACGAACCATAGAGACGCAGATGGTCGGTAGGCCGCACAGTAATGCTGGCGAACACTTGCGAGTTCTGGTTCTCCGAGTTGATTCCCTTGGTGAAGAGGTGGTCGAGCGACTTGAAGAACGCGATGGGGATGAAATATTGTGCCTGCACATTACGCTCCGCATAGACGATGGAGTTACCGAACGAGAACTGGACGTATTTGCAAGGCAGGAAGGTGAACATGTTCGCCGCCATGAACTTGTTGGCCGGACGATATTCTCGTCCCGTGACGCCCTCTTGTTCCTGCTCTACGTAATAATACGTAGAATCTACGACATTACTGGGCAGCCAGGCATGGAAATAATCAAACTGGAACCAACGGCATGGCGTCAGTTGGATCGTCAGCATAGGAACGGCTGGATTGTGCGCCGAGAGGATGTTGGAGCAATGCTGTGCGTCGCCCCATTGTATGCGTTCGCGCTGTACGCCAATGCTACCCCACCATGTGTAGAGCGAAATACCACCGCGCGAGTCGGAGAAGTCGCCTCCATAGTTCGCCTCTTTGTACTGCGAGCCGGGGATGTTATTGAGTGCCGGATAGGGCGTGAGCGACGTGCCGTTGTTGACCCATCCGTAGCTGATCTTCGAGCCGTTGACACCTTGTCCGCCCCAACTATTGTCACGGATAGAACCCCAAATAGAGAGGTGGTGGGCAATGTCCATCTGCATGTCGATGCCATACCAGCGGTGCTGTAGCAGTCCGCGTTTGTTGGCATACAGATCCATGCCGAGGATGGGCCGGATGCGCATCTTAAAGACTTTGTCTTTAGTAAGAATATGCAGCGAGGGGTCAGCCAGCGAGAGGTTGCTGACCGACGTGATCCACTGTGTGACGTGACGATGGCCGTAGCTGTAGTAGACGGGCAGCGTGTCGCACTCGAGTGCATAGTTCTGCAGGTAGAACTGCAGGTCATCTTTCTGCCGCTGGTTGAGTAGCGAATCCCTACTCTGCGCCTCCCGCAGCATTCGGGCTATTTGATCACGCGTATAGGGCTTGATCGCCGCATTGCTGCGGATGATGCCGTCCGTCGTTAGTTCCTCGAGATAGTCGTATATCTCGGTGTACTCGATGGCCTCGGGAATACGCTGTGCACTGACACTCAGCGCACAAAACAACAGACAAATGAGTATTTTACTTGGTGTAACGCGCATTGAGAGCTTCGATCACTTCGTTGGTAATGTCGTAGCCGGCTACTTTGTTCATCAGCACGGCGTCGTTGAGCACGAGGTGGTAATGGCCGTCGGCGTTGTATTCACGCAGGTACTGCTGCACAGAGTCTTGCAGTTGTTGCGTCAGGGCAGCCTGTTCGTTCATGAAGTCGTTGCTCAGTTTCTGACGGAGGTTCTCCAGATCCTGCTGCTTAGCCACGAGTTGGCGTTGCTGTTTCTCCAGGCGTGCAGCCTCACTCTCGGCGCGTTCGCGGCTGAGGAAGGCGTTAGCTTCCACTTTCTTCTGGAAGTTGACATAGTCCTGCTGGAAGGTCTCGGCCTCTTTCTGCAGCGATTTGGCTTTGGTGTCGAGCTTGAGCATCGACTCCTCGTAGCGCGAAGCGAGTTTGTCAGAAGCCTCAATAGCCAGGGTGTAGTTCTTCAGGATCGAATCGGTGTTGATGATGGCGATAGGCATCAGTTCACCACTGGCCTGAACTTCCTGCTGTGCAGGTTTGGCAGGTTTGAAGATAAAGACGAGGCAGAAGAGCACTACAACGGCCACTGCCAGTACAGCATTGATAATTGTTTGAATCTTGTTGTTCATAATTTATAGTTTGTTAATATCCATTTTTCGTCGTTTGCGTGCCTCGCGGTCCTGCGCGGTGGCACAGTGTATGTTATGCTCACGCATGCGTCGGTTTTCGCTGATATGTTCCGAACGGAAACGATGGTCTTTGCGCAGGATTACTCCTACTGCCAAGAGCACTACCGCCAGTGCGACCATTCCTATAACAATCACTATTTCGCGCATACTACACCAAAATACGCTGCAAAGGTACGACATTTTTCGGACATGTGCAAATAAAAGTGCTATTTTTTGCCAAACGGAAAAGATTTTACGAAAAGAGTGCCATCCCTCAGAGGGGGTGCACTCTCAATAATGTCTCGATAATGTCTCGTTAGTGTCAGGTGAATTTCTGGTGGTCAGTTTGCGTATATCAGAAAAGACTTGTGCGAGCAAAGACATTATTTTTTGACAAAAAAACTTGTATATTCCAAAAATTTGTAGTAATTTTGCACGAATTTTTATGCGCAAACAAGTATGAAACGTTTTGGATGGACATTTATTATGGTGTTAACATGCGCGCTGATGCAAGCGCAGACAGGTGCGCAGACACGCTATGTTGGTGGAGATATCTCGATGCTGCCGATGTATGAGCAGCACAACTCGGCCTACAAAGATGCGTACAACCATACGATCAGCGACATGATCAGCTGGTTGATCAACGACTGCGGCTGGAACACGTTCCGCGTACGTATCTTCGTGAACCCGCAGCGCAAGAATGCGAAAGGCGAGACCGATCCGCAGGTGTGTCAAGACCTGCAGTACGTGACGACACTCGGACAGCGAATCAAAGCAGCAGGAGCGTATTTCATGCTGGATTTCCACTACTCGGACACATGGGTGGATGCGCTGAACATCCAAGCGCCGGAGGCATGGAAGAACTGCACGGCCGCAGAGAAAGCCGACAGCGTAGGCCGCTATACGCGTGAGGTGCTGACGGCACTGAATGCCGCTGGTGCGACACCCGACCTGGTGCAAGTGGGTAACGAGATCATGTACGGCCTGTGCGGCATCAAGGTCGCGCCCTACTCTCAAGCCTCTACCGATGCCAATTGGCCGGACTACCTGAACCTGCTGCGTGCAGGAACAAATGCAGTACGCGAAGTATGTCCGCAGGCGCAGATCATCATTCATACCGACCGTCCGTGCAACAAGAGCTACGACTTCTATTACTACAACAAGCTGCGCACCAACGATGTCGACTATGACATCATCGGACTGAGTTATTATCCGTTCTGGCACGCCGACTTCACCCCCACCTCCGCCAACACCGGAGCGGACGTACTGGCACCGCTCGTCAGCGCCATCAATTACCTGAAGACGCAATTCCCGGAGAAGCGCGTACAGATAGTCGAGTGCGCGTATAACTTCCAACACTGGCCGACCAAGGGCGTCAACTATAACACACAGGCCGTATGGCCCTGCTCGAAAGCGGGACAATATAACTTCGTCAAAGATCTGGTGGATAACCTGAAGCCGCTGGAGAACCTGGACGGCATCAACTATTGGTTCCCCGAAGAAGCCGGCAACGGCGATGACACCAACTGGCAGACCTCGAGCGGAACGGTGCTGACCGGTTGGCTCAACCGCGGTTTCTGGGACGAGAACATATCCACCAGCGGCCACACCATCAACCGCACCATATCCGGCTATGCCAGTCAGAGCGTGAAGCCCGAGACGATATGCGCACCCTACTACATGCGTCATTTCCTGAACGAAGACCCACAGGGCATAGAAGAGACCGAGGCCGCGGTGCGGAGCGAGAAACGGATGGTGAACGGCCGACTGCTGATCCGCGTAGGCGACAAGCAGTACAATGCGCTGGGACAAGAAGAACGATAAACAAGCAAATACATCAACAAACATATGGCAGACGACAAGAAGATTATTTTCTCGATGGTGGGCGTAGGTAAGACTTTTGCGCCCCAGAAACGCGTGTTGAATAATATCTATCTGAGTTTTTTCTACGGCGCCAAGATCGGTATCATCGGTTTGAACGGTGCCGGCAAATCGACGCTGATGAAGATCATCGCCGGCATAGAGAAAGAATATCAGGGCGAGGTGGTATGGGCACCCGGCTACAGCGTCGGTTACCTGGAGCAGGACCCGAAACTCGATCCGCAGAAGACCGTACGCGAGGTGGTGCAGGAAGGTGTGCAGCCCATCATGGACATGCTGAAGGAATATGACGACATCAACATGGCTTTTGCAGAGCCCGATGCCGACTTCGACAAGCTGCTGGCGCGTCAGGCAGAACTGCAAGACAAGCTGGATGCCGCCGATGCATGGAACATCGACCAGAAACTGGACCGCGCGATGGATGCACTACGTTGCCCGCCCGATGACGCAAGCGTGACGACGCTCTCCGGTGGCGAGCGCCGCCGTGTAGCCTTATGCCGTCTGTTGCTGCAACAACCCGACGTGCTGCTGCTGGACGAGCCGACCAACCACCTGGATGCGGAGAGTATCGACTGGCTCGAACAACACCTGCAGCAGTATGCAGGTACCGTCATATGCATCACCCACGACCGTTATTTCCTTGACCACGTGGCAGGTTGGATACTGGAGTTGGACCGCGGTGAGGGTATCCCCTGGAAAGGCAATTACTCGAGTTGGCTCGAGCAGAAGACTAACCGTATGGCGCAGGAGGAGAAACAAGCCAGCAAGCGACGCAAGACTTTGGAGCGCGAGCTCGAGTGGATCCGTATGGCACCTAAAGCGCGTCATGCGAAACAGAAAGCGCGTCTGGAGGCTTATGACCGAATGCTGAATGAGGAGCAGAAGACAAAAGAGGAGAAACTGGAGATATTCATTCCCAACGGTCCGCGTCTGGGCAATAAGGTGATCAATGCAGAGGGCGTGGCCAAGTCGTTTGGCGACCGACTGCTGTTTGAAGACCTGAACTTCATGTTGCCGCCCAACGGCATCGTGGGTGTGATCGGTCCGAACGGTGCGGGTAAGACCACCTTGTTCAGGATGATCATAGGCTCGGAGAAAGCCGACAAGGGTACGTTCAGCGTCGGTGAGACCGTGAAGATCGGATATGTGGATCAGCAACATACGGATATAGACCCGAATAAGAGCGTGTTTGAGACCATCAGCGGTGGCACGGAGTTCATCCGCGTAGCGGGCCGAGAGATCAATGCCCGCGCCTATCTGAGCCGCTTCAACTTCACCGGTGCGGATCAGGAGAAGAAATGCGGCGTGCTGAGCGGTGGAGAACGAAACAGGTTGCATCTGGCGCTGACGCTGAAGAGTGAGGCGAACGTACTGCTGCTGGACGAGCCGACCAACGATATAGACGTGAACACACTGCGTGCGCTGGAGGAAGGTCTGGAGAACTTCGCCGGCTGCGCCGTGGCAATTTCGCACGACCGTTGGTTCCTGGATCGCATCTGCACGCATATCCTCGCCTATGAAGGAGAAGGCAAGGTGTTCTGGTTTGAGGGCAGTTATTCGGAATATGAGGAGAACAAGAAGATGCGACTGGGCGAAGAGGCATGTGAGCCGAAACGCGTTCGCTACAGAGGTTTGATGGATAATTAAAATTAAGTATTAATTGCTTCGCAGGGTAAGCACATATATTCGGCAACGGGGTTTGTTGACCAAAGACCAACCGGTGCTGGTGGGCGTGAGCGGCGGTGCAGACAGTATTGCACTGCTGGACGTGCTGCATCAGGCGGGTTACCGTTGCGTCGCTGCTCATTGCAATTTCCATCTGCGTGGTCAGGAGAGCGATCGAGACGAAGCGTTCGTACGTGAACAGTGTGCTGCGATGCAACTGCCGCTGGAGGTGACATCTTTTGATACACATATGTACGCGCAGGCGCACGGGCTGAGCATCGAGTTGGCAGCACGTGAGTTGCGCTATACGTGGTTTGAGACTGTAGCCCGTGCACATGGCTGCCAAGCCATTGCCGTCGCGCATCATCAGAACGACCAGGCGGAGACATTACTGCTGAACCTCAAACGCGGAACGGGTCTGCGCGGGTTGGCAGGTATGCGTCCGTTGAGTCCCAATGCCTATGCGCCGGAGGGAGTGCCCGTGGTGCGTCCCCTACTCTGCACCACCCGCGATTATATCGAGCATTACCTGAGGGACAAACGCGGACTGAGTTGGGTGGAAGACAGCACCAACGCCGACAGGTCCATCACAAGAAATGCCATACGCGAACAACTGCGTAGCTACCCCAAGTCGGACATCGAACACATGGCCGAGACAGCCGAACGACTGCAGGGGTATGTGGATCTGCTGGATGGCAAAAACACCCGCGAAGCGGGTCTGACGAAACTATACGAAGAACTTCGCGAATATAATTTCGCAGAAATAGATAAGATATACGATGCGTTGCAACGGGGTGAAGGCGGTAAGGTATTCCGCTCTCGCACCCACGTTGCCACCATCCGAAAAGGAAAGTTATGCGTCACTACGGCATCATAGGGAACCCACTTGAGCACTCGCTTTCGGCGAAATACTTCAACGACTTCTTCGCGCAAGAAAAGATTGACGCGGAGTACGCGTTGTATGAACTGAAGGAGTTGACGAGTGAAGGCGTGAAGGAGTTGATGGGACGGCTGGACGGGTTCAATGTGACTCATCCGTACAAGGAGGCGATCATCCCCTATTTGAGAGGATTAGATCCGTCAGCAGAAGCCATAGGGGCTGTGAACGTGGTGTACAGAGGCGTGGGATACAACACCGACTATATCGGTTTTCTCGAATCGATGCGTCCGCTGAAGCGTCCGTACGACAATCGCGCACTGGTGTTGGGTACCGGTGGTGTTGCGAAAGCCGTCTGTGCGGCGCTGGGTGAGTTGGGGATTCAGTCTACAATGGTAAGCCGACACAACTGCGGGCCTATACGGGCTTACGACGCATTGCCCGGTTCGGGAGCCATCGCTGCCCACCCGATCATCGTCAACTGCACGCCTCTGGGTATGTATCCCGACATAGACAGTTGTCCGCCTATCCCCTACAACGAGATCACACCGCGGCATCTGCTCTATGACTGCGTATATAATCCCAAAGAGACGGAGTTTCTGCGCAGAGGAGCCGCACAGGGAGCACAGACAGAGAACGGCATGCAGATGTTGATTGGTCAGGCAAAGGCAGCGTGGAAGATTTGGTCAAACGGACATTTGTAATTTAAGATTTAGGATTTTAGATTTAGATATGAAACGAATTTTTGTGTTGCTCTTGGGAGCAATGATGATGAGTGCCGGAATGGCGCAACATGTAGATGAGGGCGAGTTGGCCATGATCTATTTCGCCCCGCAGAACAAGATCATTCTGCTGTTCGAATACACCGTAGAGGTGCGTGAGGCCGGTCGATTCAGCCGTTATGCCGAGTCGATGCTGGGAGTAAGCGATGCCGTGAAGGACAATCGCGTGATCTACCAGCTCGAGAACGTGCACATCGGTTCGCGTACCGAAGCCGACACGACGCGAGTACGCAAGATCGTGGCTGAGAGCGGAATAGATGCCCAGTTGCTCAGCATCAACCATAAAGGGTTGCTGGAGGGATACAACCTGCGTCCGGTAGTGATAGACAAGAAAGACCAACCGAAGGCTGAACAGCCGGCTGTGACCACTGTGCCGCAAGCGATGCCGCTGACCGACGAACAGTTGGACCTGCCGACAGAAGAAGCCCGTGCCGAGGCCGTAGCCAAACAGATATACCGTATTCGCGAGAGCAGGATGTATCTGCTGAGTGGCGAAGTGGAGCATGCGCCGACGGACGGACAGGCAATGCAGGTGATGCTCGACCAACTCCGAGCTGAAGAGAAAGCACTGGTGTCGCTCTTCGTAGGTAGCACAACTACCCGCAGAGAGCAAAAAGAGATCTGTCTGATGCCGAGTCAAGAGAGCCAAGAGCGCATACTGCTGTATTTCTCAGAAGAGAACGGTTTTACCGAGTCGGAGAACCTGGAAGCCGATTCGATCATCGTGAATATGACCCATCACCGTCAAGTGTATGCCGCTTCTAACGAACAGGCAAAAGGCAAGAAAGCAAAGAATGCCCCGCAGCCTTCGCAACTGATCTACAACCTGCCGGGTAGCACCGACGTAACAGTCACTTATCGTGAGCGCACGTTAGGCGAGCAAAGCCTTCCTATCGCCCAACTGGGTATCGACGTGCCGCTGACACGTGATCTGTTCACAGGCCAGAAACTACCCGTGATCCGAATAGACGTATCTACAGGAAACATTCAATCTATCTGCAAATGAGAAAAATCTTAATCATACTAAACCTCTGTTGGATGAGCGTGATCGGGCTCGGCGCACAAGAACTGCGCTGTAGCGTCAGCATCAACACCGACAAGATAGAAGGTACGAACAAACAGGTGTTCGAGACCATGAAGGCGGCGATAGAAGACTATATGAACAACAACCGCTGGACCAACATGACCTATGCTGAACACGAGAAGATAGAATGTTCGTTGCTGATCGTCGTGAATAGTGCCGTAGAGAACATGTACAACTGTTCGATGACGCTGCAAAGCCGTCGTCCCGTCTATGGCACCAGTTACTCCACTCCTATCCTCAACCTGCAGGACGGTGCATTCAACTTCACCTATGAGGAATACGATCGCATTGAATATCAGCAAAATCAGTTCACTACCAACCTGACAGCGATGCTGGCTTTCTATTGCTACCTGATCATCGGTCACGACCAGGACACCTACCAGCGTCTGGGCGGCAGTCCGTTCTTCGAGCAATGCGAACTGATTGTCAATGCATGCCAGTCGGCCACGATGGACAACCTGGAGCAGAAAGGATGGCGCGCGTTTGAGGACAACCGCAATCGCTATGCACTGACCAACAACCTGATGGACGAGGCCTTCCGCAAATACCGTGAGTTCTACTATACCTACCATCGTCTCGGGCTGGATGAAATGACGGCCAACATGACAAATGCCCGTGCCCGCATCGCCGAAGGACTGCCTGTGCTGCGCGAAGTCTATCGTGCCCGGCCGGCCACCTATCTGGTCAGCACCTTCCTGGATGCCAAGAATGAGGAAATAGTGGATATCTTCAAGAAAGGAACCGCACAGGAAAAGAAAACCGTGTACGATGTACTGATGGACATCGACCCCACACGACAGGAGACATATGACAAAATCAATTGATTTTGTATTGGTTATTGGTGATTTTTAGATTTATGATTTGATGCTGAAGCATTTACACATAGAGAACTACGCGTTGATACGCCACCTCGACATCGATTTTGAGTCAGGTTTCTCCGTCATGACCGGTGAGACCGGTGCAGGCAAGACCATTATACTGGGTGCATTAGCCCTGGTGCTGGGTGCCCGTGCCGACAGCAAGGCCATCAGTGACGGCGAAGAGCGATGTATCATCGAGGCGACGTTTGACGATCGTATCATCCGCCGCGAACTATATAGCAACGGCAAGAGTCGTTCGTTCGTGGACGACGGACTGGTGACGCTGCAGGAACTGAAGGCACTGAGCAACCGACTGATTGACATCCATTCCCAACATGCCAACCTGCTTATTGAGAATGCAGACTTCCAACTGGACATCATCGATGCCATCGCCCGCAACGAACAGCAGCAAGCCGCTTATGCCGCGCAATATGAGAAATACACAGCCGCGGCAGAAGAACTGCAACGTCTGCAAAGCCTGGCGAAAAAGAGCCGTCAGGATGCCGATTATATCCAGTACCGATATAAGCTACTGGACGAAGCTGCGCTGCAGGATGGTGAACTAGAGACACTGGAGGCTGAACAGTACCAGTTGAGTCATGCAGAGGAGATCCGTACGGCACTGCAAACGGCCATAGAGGCACTGAATGGAGAACAAGGCAGTGCACTGGATGCACTTCGTGCCTGTCGGCTGGACGAGGCAGCACCCGCACTGCAGGAACGACTGGACAGCGCGCGGATTGAATTGCAGGACATCGCTGAAGAGGCGGAACGGATGCTTCACCGCGTAGAGTTAGACCCCGAGCGACTGGCATGGACCGAAGAGCGCATCAGTCAACTGGAGGAATTGATCAGAAAATTCAATGCGGAGAACATCAGCGAACTGATTGCTATGCGCGATGAGTTGGCCGAACAGGTGAACCGTTTAGACAGTTTTAATTTCGACATCGAGCAGGCAGAGAAACAGTTGGCGGCGGAACGCACCGCGCTGCAGCAAGCTGCCGCTGTACTGACCAAGAGTCGTCAGGCAGTGCTTTCTCCTATCTGTCAACGCCTCATCTCTGGTTTGCAACAACTGGGTGTTGCCCATGCCAAAGTAGAGCTACCCCTCCACCCCACACCGGATTTCACTCCCCGCGGATGCGACGAGGTGGAACTGCTCTTTGCTGCCAACCTCAACCAAAGTCTGAGGGCCGTGAGTGAGGTGGCTTCCGGCGGTGAGATCAGCCGACTGATGCTCTGCGTCAAGGCACTGATAGCCAGCACCAAGGGGCTCCCCACCATCATCTTTGACGAGATAGACACGGGCGTGAGCGGTGAGATAGCGACCCAAATGGCCACCATCATGCGCCAAATGGCACAACACCGCCAGATCATCGCCATCACCCATTTGCCGCAGATTGCGGCACAAGGTGAGCATCACTATAAGGTCTATAAGGCCGACACGCAGACGCACACCGAGACGCATATTTGCCGTCTGAGCGACCAAGAACGTATCACCGAGGTAGCTACGATGCTGAGTGGCCGCACGCCCTCACCCGAAGCTATCGCCAATGCAAAACAACTGCTATGCTCCCATTAGCCGAACGCATGCGTCCGAAGACGCTGGATGAATACATAGGTCAACGCCACCTGGTGGGACCGGGTGTTATACTGCGCCAAATGATCGAGAGCGGCAACCTGTCGAGTTTTATCCTATGGGGGCCTCCGGGTGTAGGCAAGACAACGTTGGCACGTATCATCGCCCATCAGTTGCAGCGCCCGTTCTACACGCTGAGTGCCGTGACGAGTGGTGTAAAAGAAGTGAGAGACGTGATCGACAAAGCCAAACGCACCGCCAGCATCAACAGCGGACTGTTCGCACCGGCTGACGGACGCTCACCTATCCTCTTCATTGACGAAATCCATCGTTTCAGCAAGAGTCAGCAAGACAGTCTATTGGGCGCAGTGGAAGACGGTACGGTGACACTGATAGGTGCAACTACCGAGAACCCGAGTTTTGAGGTGATCACGCCGCTGTTGAGCCGATGCCAGGTCTATGTGCTAAAGTCGTTGGACAAATCCGACCTGCAAGAGCTACTGCAGCGTGCGCTGACGCAAGACGAGACCATTCGAGGAATGGGACTGCAGATAAAAGAGACCGAAGCACTGATGCGCTATAGCGGTGGCGATGCCCGAAAGTTACTGAATATCATCGAACTGGTGGCTAACAGTGGAGCCAAAACGATAGACAACACCACGGTGACGATGCAGCTGCAGCAGAACCCGCTGGCTTATGACAAGGACGGCGAAATGCACTACGACATTATCTCCGCCTTCATCAAGTCGGTACGCGGCAGTGATCCGCAAGCAGCTATCTACTGGTTGGCCCGCATGATAGAAGGAGGGGAAGATCCGAAGTTCATCGCCAGGCGACTGGTGATCTTGGCCAGCGAAGATATAGGACTCGCCAACCCGAATGCGATGCTATTGGCCAACACCTGTTTTGATGTAGTGAATAAGATCGGCTGGCCCGAAGGACGTATCCCACTAGCGGAAACCACAATCTACCTGGCTACGTGCAAGAAAGACAACTCCGCCTATCTGGCAATAGACGCAGCGCTGGCCAAGGTGCGCGAGACCGGTAACCTACCCGTGCCGTTGCACCTGAGAAACGCCCCGACGAGTTTGATGAAAGAGCTTGGGTACGCCGACGGATATAAGTATCCGCACGACTATCCCGGTCACTGGACCGAACAACAATATATGCCAGACGAACTCGTAGGCACAACGTTTTGGAAAAAGGATTAATGGCCGGTATCTATGTACATATACCGTTTTGCAAGAAGCGCTGCTTGTATTGCGACTTCTTCTCTACCACCCTTCTGGAGCGACAAGAGGCCTATATAGATGCTGCCATCGAAGAGATCAAGACTCGTCGCGATGAAGCCGGAGAACCTATACGCACCATCTACTTGGGCGGTGGTACACCAAGTACGCTGTCGGCGGAGGATATTCGACAGATACTGGCAGCCATCCATGCACCGGAGGCAGAAGAAGTGACGATGGAGATGAACCCCGGGGATGCAAATGCCACTTACCTCCAGGCGCTGAAGGAAGCCGGCATCAACCGCTTGTCAATCGGCATTCAGTCGTTTCAGGACGAGTTGCTGCAACACATCGGACGACGTCACAGCGCACAACAGGCTAAAGAGGCTGTTCGTATGGCCCAAGAAGCAGGATTTGACAACCTATCGATTGACCTGATGTATGCCCTGCCCGGACAGACGATGGCGCAATGGGAAGAAGATATAACGACGGCACTGGACCTGAATATACAACATTTGTCTTGTTATGGTCTGATGTACGAACCGGGAACGCCATTGACGCAAAAAATGGAAAACGGCGAGATACAAGCAACTGACGAAGATACGGAGAACGCAATGTATGATCGGCTATGCGAGCGCATGCGACAATCTGGCTTTCGGCATTATGAGGTGAGCAATTTTGCCTTACCAGGCCGTGAGTCGAAACACAACAGCAGTTATTGGGACGGTACGCCCTACATTGGCATCGGCGCCGGAGCACACAGCTACCTTCCCCCCGTGCGGAGCTGGAACCCCGATAATCTGGAGGGCTATATAAACGGTATTATGGCACACTCTTTGCAGCGAGAAAGCGAGACGCTGAATGAGAAAGACCAGTACAACGAGCAAGTGATGTTGGGACTGCGCACCGACCAAGGAGTAGCGCGATCAGCCATCCGACGTGACATCCGTCCGTGGATTGAAGCCGAACTGCTGCGTGAGACAACAGGACGCATCGTAGCTACACAGCGTGGTCTACATATACTCAACCGCATAATAGAAGACTTAATGATATGAAACAACCTAGGTACAAGATTTTTCTGATTTGGTTCTGGTGTCTCTTCATCGGAGGCCTGGCTACCGCTTTTTTCGTTATCTGGCTCATCACCAGAGGTGCGCTGGGATATCTGCCGCCCCTGGAGGAACTGCAGAACCCGAAGAACAGCTTTGCCAGTGAGGTGATCTCTGCCGACGGCGTGTCGCTGGGACGCTACTACCGCCACGAGAATCGCGTAGGCGTACAATATGCAGACTTGTCGCCCAACCTGATTAATGCACTTGTGGCCACGGAGGATGTACGTTTCTACGAGCACACCGGCGTAGACTTCAAGTCGATGTTCCGTGCCATCCTCAAACTCGGTCGCGCCGGAGGAGGCAGTACGCTGACACAGCAGTTGGCCAAACAACTATGGTCACCGCGGGCAAACAACCTCATGGAACGTGCCATGCAGAAACCTATTGAGTGGGTGATTGCCACCAAGTTGGAGCGACTCTACTCGAAAGACGAGATTCTCCTGATGTACCTCAACCAATTTGATTTCCTATACAACGCAGTTGGTATCCAGACGGCATCGGAGGTATATTTCTCCACCACCCCGATGGACCTGAAGCCGGAGGAGGCCGCTATGCTGGTTGGGATGTGTAAAAACCCATCGCTTTACAACCCCGTGCGTCACCCCGAACGTGCCACCAACCGCCGAAACACTGTACTCAGCCAAATGGCTAAATATGGATTTATCGACGATAACACGCGTGACTCGCTAGCAGCGCTTCCGCTGGAGTTGCATTACCGTTCGGTAGATCACAAACAAGGTTTGGCTCCATACCTGAGGGAATATCTACGCGTTGTACTAACGGCCAAAGAACCTCAGAAGAGCGACTACTCCGAGTGGGCGCAACAGCAGTACGAACTGGATAAATGGGCGTGGGAGAATGATCCGCTGTATGGTTTCTGCGAGAAGAACCGCAAGTCAGACGGGACAGCTTACGACATCTATCATGATGGCCTAAAGATCTACACCACCATCGACTCGCGTATGCAGCGCTATGCCGAAGAGGCGGTAAGCGAACATATGCAGGAACAGCAGAAAGCCTTCTTCCGCGAACTAAAACGCAAGAAGAACGCACCGTTCTCCCGTTCGCTCAAACAATCAGAGATAGACGGCATCATGAGCCGATCGATGCGTCAGACTGACCGTTATCGCAACATGCGCAAGGCCGGCTATAGTCACGATTCGATCATGGCCTCTTTCCACGAACCGCGTGAGATGCAAGTCTTCACCTATGACCGAGGCATGATCGACACGATCTTGAGTCCATACGACTCCATCAAATGGCAGAAGAGTTATCTGCGATGCGGCTTCATGTCGATGGACCCGCACACCGGTCATGTAAAGGCCTACGTGGGCGGACCCGACTTCGCGCATTTCCAATACGACATGACAACCAAGGGTCGCCGCCAAGTGGGTTCTACCGTCAAACCCTATCTGTATACACTGGCGATGGACGAGGGTATGTGGCCCTGCGAGACATGGGTGTACGACAGCGTCGTCTTCGTATTGCCCGACGGCAAACGCTGGGTGCCGCGTGACACGCATGACAAATACCAAGGCGATACCGTCACGCTGACTTGGGGACTGAAGGAGTCGTCTAACTGGATGTCTGCCTACCTAATGTCGCTCTTTACACCCGAACAACTGGTGAAAATGATGCGTTCTTTCGGTATCAAAGGGCAATTGGATCCTGTGGTATCACTCTGTCTGGGACCCTGTGAGGTAAGCGTAGAAGAAATGGTGGATGCATATACCACCTTTGCCAACAAGGGTATTCGTACCGAACCCCTCTACGTGACCCACATAGAAGACAACAAAGGGAATACCATTGGTTTCTTCACCCCAAAGACCCACGAGATCATCAGTGAGACCACTGCCTATAAAATGATCTATATGCTGCGTCAGGTGCTGGACCACGGAACCGGTGTGCGCACGCGTTTCAAATACGGCATCACGGCTCCTATGGGCGGCAAGACCGGTACGACCAACAACAACTCTGACGGATGGTTCATGTGCTTCACGCCTTCGTTGGTAAGCGGCACATGGGTGGGTGGCGAAGATCGCGGCATCCATTTCGACAACATGGCGGAGGGACAAGGAGCGTCGATGGCCTTGCCTATCTGCGCGCTCTATATGCAGAAAGTGCTGGGTGACAGTACGCTGGGGTATGACCCGACAGAAGAGTTTGACATTCCTAAATGGTTCAACCCGAATGCAGGGTGTAAATAAGATGAAAAGTGAAAGGTGAAAAGTGAAAGGTTATAGGTACATAGTATTCTTTCTTTATATTCTGAGTGCAGCCGTCTTTACGCCTGCGCAAGCACAACTGAATACCGATCGCATCACTGCCATCGGCAGGAATGCCTTGTATTTTGAGGACTACGTGCTTTCTATCCAATATTTCAACCAGGTAATCCGCCTCAAGCCATACCTGAGTGAACCGTATCTATACCGCTCAATTGCCAAGATTCAACTAGAAGACTACCAGGGTGCACTCAAGGACTGCAATGCCTCGCTGGAACGTAATCCGTTCTCTCCAGGTAGCTATTATGCCCGCGGATATATTTATCGGCAGTTGGAGCGCTGGGAGGATGCCGAAAACGACTATAACGAGGCATTGCGTTTTTCGCCGGAGAACAGGACGTATTTGCTTCTGCGCGCCGACACACGGGCGCAACGCAAGCAGTACACAGCCGCACTGGAGGATATAGACCAACTGCTCAAACGCGAACCGCAGTCGGCCACCATTTGGTCAGAACGCGGACGGGTGTGCATCCTGAGTCATGATACGTTGCAGGCCCTTGAGGCCTTCAACCAAGCAGCCACCTACGACAAGACCAACCCTGCTGTATGGTCGCAACTGGGCGTGACCAACCTGATGATGCAACGGGAGGACGAGGCCTACAGCCAGCTCTCGCAGGCCATACAATTGGGTTCCAAATGGGCAGGTGACTACATCAACCGAGGCATCATTCATTACCATCGGCATAACTACCGCGGTGCGTTGTCGGACTACGATCAAGCCGTGCGGCTGTCACCAAACGATGCGGACACCTATTACAACCGGGGTGTGATGCGACAGGAAGTAGGCGACTACAACCGTGCTATGGAAGATCTGGACAAAGCCATCGACCTAGCCCCCGAACGCACGGAGATGCGTTATCAGCGAGGACTCGTGGAGATGCAACTCAAACAATGGAAAGAAGTGGTGAGTGATATGCAGGCGCTGATTGCCCGTTATCCATATTTCCTGCCCGCATACTATCTGGCAGCCCAAGCCAAAACAAAGATGGGTGATCAGGCCGGAGCCTACCGTTATCGCAAGCAGGCGCAGGACCTTGAAGAGAAGAAAGAACAGATTCAGTCTGGTCAGGCCCAACCGAACACCGACCTGATTGTAGCAGATGCACAGCCGCAGAAGAAAGACCACCGCAAGGAGTTCTCTGCGCATGCGGCACAGAACCAGCAAGAACCAACAGAGGACGAACAGAAATATGACTCGCAGACACGCGGTAGTATCCAGAAACGTTATCAGGACGTAGTGAACGAACCTAATATCAGCCTCAGTTACTACAGCCACGACATGAGTCTGAGACGTACCAATTACTATCATCCTATTGTGGATCAACTCAACCGGAGTGAAGCCCTGCCGGCCTCCTTGCGCTTTACAACCCAAGAAATGAGCCTGACAGCACAGATGGTGGATTTTCATTTCTCGGAGATCAACCGCCTGACTCAACTGATAGACGCTACTCCCGATGCCGCTTTGCTCTTTGCCCGCGCCATTGAGTTTGCCGTGATCAAAGACTACGCAAGCGCCGTAGATGACTGCACACGTGCCGTAGTAATGGCTGATAGAGACATGGAAGTCGTTATCTGTTTCTGCCGTGCATGCTGGCGCGAAAGGATGAGCGAACCGGACTACGAGTTGACCTTACGCGACTATGACCAGGTCATTCGTCTGCAACCGGATTTTGCGTTTGCCTATTACAACAAGGCCAACGTCCTCTGTACGCAGCGCAACTGGCGTGATGCCATCAACCATTACACCAAAGCCATCGCACACGATAGCGACTTTGCTGAAGCGTATTTCAATCGCGGACTGACATATATCTACATCGGCGAGAACGAAAAAGGACTAAGTGACCTCAGCAAGGCCGGGGAACTAGGAATCTATCAAGCGTATAACCTCATATTACGATTCAAATGAAAAAAACAAGTATATTGATCGTTTGTCTGATTTGCATGCTGCCGCTCCGAGCCCAATTGCTCTGGGAGATCAGCGGAAACGGCGCGAGCAAGAAATCGTATCTGTTGGCTACCAACCGCCTAGTGGATATGACCTTTCTGGACACCATCCCCAATGTGTTCAAATGCTTCGGTCGCAGCCAACGCGTGGTCACTGAATTTGCCATGCAAGACTACGAAGCCATCGCTGCACTTCGCCAAGCGGCCGTACTGCCAGACTCAATACGATTGCGCAATTATTATAGCGACGAGGAATACAAATATATTGACAACGCACTTCGCACCCATTTGGGCATGGGTATGGATCAATTAAGCCGCATGAAGCCTTCGTATCTGACGGAGATGTTTCGAGCTGAACTGATGAAGCAATGGTTGGGCTACAACGAGCAGCGATCGATGGAAAATTTCTTCGAGTTGGTGGCTGCAGAGAAGAATATCCCCGTAGTGGGACTGGACAATGTAGGCGAGACGATGTATATGCTCTTCGATCGTGAACCGTTTCACTGGCAATGCAAAGAGCTGAAGAAAATTGTGGAATACCCCGAGAACGAAGTGAAGCAAGAACGCATGCTTCTGGAGATGTATCGCAACGGCCGACTCAACGACATCACCTATCTGGTGGAAGGCCCTAACAACAGCTCCACCCTCTCCTATTCCGACTACCAGGTCTATTGCCGCCGCAACGAGCAATGGGTGAAACGTCTACAACCCTATCTGGCAGAAGGCGGTGCGTTCATCACGCTCAACACCATCTATCTGGGCGGAGAGAAAGGACTGATCGAACAACTGCGCAAAGCAGGTTACCGCGTTCGACCCGTAAATAGAAAATCGAATATTTAACAATTAAAGTATAAAGATAATGAAAAAGATTGCAACTATGATGATGGCGCTGATGCTGGCGCTAAGTATGAACGCAGCTGAACGCGGTAAGTTTATCCACGTAGATGCCACAGTCAACAAGAATCTGAAGCCGCAACTGGCTTTCTGCCAGACGCACAAGGATGGCAAAGACATCACCACCCTGCTGGTGAAGACCGTCAACACCACCGCTTACAATGAGTTCACCGACGCTTCGCGCGTATTGCTGCGTTTTGCAGACGGCAAGGCAGTACGACTCAACCGTACGTCCGCCGAGGTAGTGAAAGATAAGAAGTATTCGGAGAAAAAAGGGAATGCCACTATTTCGTTCTTCCCTACCATAAGCGAGTATGAGGTGACACCTGAAGTGATTGAGAAACTGGAAGCCGGCGTCGCTATTATCAAGGTACGTATTGTATTCAAGGAGAACGAAGCCAAGGACTACGACATCGCTAACGGATATCAAGCTAAGATGGCTGCCGACCTGAAGAAATCGTATCAAGAGGCCAGTCTGAACAACCAAAAAGCGAACGGTGACCTGAGCGATGAGGACTTCTAAACTGACATTCCTTCTGCTCTGTTGGTCCACGGTCGCGCTGGGACAGATCAACATGCGGACGTTGGGTGACTCGCTGATGAACTATACCCGCTTCAGCAATGTATGGTCGCCTCGCGTGCGTGTCAAGCAGGTGCGCGTAGATGATGACAAGATTACCGTACGCACCAACGCAACGCTGCATGACTTCCGTTGGACGCCAGAGAACCTGGTGGAGATCAAGCAGAAAGTGAGTCGCTGGTTGCTTGGCAATTCCGAAGGAGAAGTGCTCATCTATACCGGGCAGACCCTGATAGATGATCTGGTGACGGATTGTGCACGAGGCGTGAGTCCGGACAGCAAGCAGAAAGACTTGACGGAACGTACCATTGCGCTCTGGGCGAGTCACGGACGTTATTACAACAGCGAACGAGAACAATGGATCTGGCAGCGTGCCACCCTATGGACCACCGTAGAGGACCTGTACAGTCAGGAGTATGTGCGCCAGATCCGCCAGATGCTGGAGAACGCCGGAGCCACAGTAGTAATGCCACGTGCGGGTCTGGAGGAACAAGAACTGGGAGTGTCGGGTCTGCCTATGTGGGCAGAAGGAGCGCGCTATTGGCTGAAGTCACAAGGAGTAAACTCTTCGTATTGGGACCTCTACGACGGCAATGAATACAAGGATGACATGAAGTGTCGTCCTCTATGGGTTAATTCGCTTCAGACGCCTGTGGATTTGTGTCTGGCACTGCATACAGACGGACAGGACAGCGGAAACGACAGCACAATCATCGGTACGTTGGTCATCTATACCGCCAAGGACGACGAGGGCGAGACCACACTACGCGACGGACGTGACCGTGAGACAGTGAATCGTAACTTGGCCGACTGGATTCAGACGCAACTGACGGACGACTTGCGCCGCATAGCTCCGGAGTGGACACGTCGACAACTGCGGGAAGCCAATTATTGCGAGAGTCGTGTACCGGAAGTGCCAAGTCTGATACTTGAGGTGCTGAGTCACAAGAACATGGCTGACATGAAATATGGTCTAGACCCGAAGTTCCGTTTTGCAGCCTCTCGTGCTATCTACAAAGGTATACTGCGTTATCTAAACGGCCAGAAAGCTATTGTGCAACCTCTACCTGTAGAACAGTTGAGCATCAATGCCAACGGACGACTGCGTTGGAAACCGACGTTAGACGCCTCTGAGCCGAGTGCCAAACCCACCTATTATATGGTCTATGTACAAGCTAATGACGGCGAATGGAACGTACAACAGGTGGAGAAAGCTACTGAAGTACAACTGGAGATGCAACGCGGAGTGAAGTATAACTACTACGTGGTGGCTGGTAATGACGGTGGACTGAGCCTGCCAAGTCCGATGATCAGTGCCTACAGGAGTGAACGCGATAATGGTCCGACCGCATTGCTGATAGACGTTTTTGATGATGTATACGGTCCGGAGTGGTTCGCCGACAGCACATATGCCGGCATAGTACCAGGTAGTTACGCCTGCGAAGACAGAAAGAGTTGTGCTTATATCGGTCAGCAATGGAACTTCCTGCGTGGCGACCCATGGGTAAATGACGACAACTGCGGTTTCGGTGCCTGCCATCGCGACTTTGCCGGACAGATCATCGTGGGTAACACGCGTGACTGGAGTGCCCAACACGGACGCGTGCTAAGGAAAATGCGCATCAGTTATGTGAGTGCCACGGCCGGCATGGTGCAGATAGACAGCACCTTGTCGATGGTAGATGTCATATGCGGCAGACAACGTCAGCCGCTCAGCGAGGCACTGCGCAACGCCATAACGACATATCTGGAACAAGGCGGACGCGTGCTGATGAGTACCGATCACTATAGTGCGATTGACCAAGAATGGGCAAGTGAGTACCTTCATGCACGTTATTATGCAGCCCAAGCTACACACAACGGACGCATCACCAGTCCGCGGCATCGGTTGTATCAATTGATGCTTGAGCCGAATGAGGAACAACTGTTCACCTGTCGGCCGGAAGGGCTCGAACCGATGGAGGGTGCCACACGGATGGCCAATTATCAAGATATGTCGTGTACCGCCGCCGTTGGATACGAACACAAGACTTTAGTTTACGGCTTCCCGCTTGAAGCCGTCATGGATTTTGACAAGATATACCGTCACTCCGTAGAGTGGTTACTGGAACGATGAAAAAGAAGAATCTACCCATCTATGAGAATATAGAGATCACGGGTGTAGCGGCAGAAGGCAAGGCACTGGTGCGTATTAACGAGATCGTGACCTTTGTGCCCAACTGCGTGCCGGGCGATGTAGTGGACCTGCAGGTGACCCGCAAGAAACACAGCTTCATGGAAGCGAAAGTGCTGCGTGTGGTGCGTCCAAGCGAGAAACGATGTGCAGCACGATGCAAACATTTCGGTGTATGCGGCGGTTGCAAATGGCAGATCTTACCCTACGAGGAACAACTCCGGTACAAGCAACAGCAGATAGTGGACAACCTGACTCGCATCGGCAAAGTAGAACTGCCAGAGATCAGTTCTATCCTTGGCAGCAAGCACATCTACGAATACCGCAACAAGCTTGAGTTTACCTGTGCCGACCGTAAGTGGCTACCATGGGAAGAAATAGAGACAGCCGGCGGACTGGACAAGATTGACAGCAGCTACGGACTCGGTTTTCACATCCCAAACTGCTTTGACAAAGTGCTGGACATTGAGGAGTGTCACCTGATGCCTGATGTAAACAATCAAATAAGGAACTGCGTGCGCGAGTATGCGCGTATGCACGGATTGAGTTTCTACAACGAACACACCCACGAGGGACAAGTGCGTACGCTGATCCTTAGGAACAACCACCGCGGCGAGCTGATGCTGATTGTGTCCTTTGGCGCACCGATCGACGAGACGTGCAAAGGATTGCTGGAGCACCTACATCAGTCCTTCCCGCAGATTATCTCCCTACTCTACGTCGTCAACACCAAGTTCAACGACACCATTGGCGATCAAGACGTACAAGTATGGTTTGGCCAAGATCATATCATGGAAGAGATGGAAGGGCTGCAATTCAAAGTAGGACCTAAATCGTTCTACCAGACCAACACTGAACAAGCCTACGAACTATATAAAGTGGCTCGTGAGTTTGCCGGACTAACCGGCCATGAACTGGTGTATGACCTATATACGGGCACAGGTACGATTGCCAATTTTGTCTCGCGCCAGGCGCGCAAGGTCATCGGCATCGAGTATGTGCCTGAAGCCATTGAGGATGCCAAGGTCAATTCGCACATCAACGGCATTGAAAACACCCTGTTCTTCGCAGGCGACATGAAGAAAGTGCTCAATGATGCATTTGTGACCAAATACGGCCGTCCGGACGTGATTATTACCGACCCGCCACGTGCAGGCATGGACGAAGATGTAGTGGATGTTATTCTGAATGCTGCTCCGAAACGTATTGTGTACGTCAGTTGCAACCCTGCCACGCAAGCCCGTGATTTGCAATTGCTGGACAAGAAATACCAAGTGAAAAAAGTGCAGCCGGTGGACATGTTCCCCCACACGCAGCACGTAGAGAATGTTGTCCTTCTAGAACTACGTTAAACCATTAAAGTGTTAAGCAGTTAAATATGATTAACCTATTAATCATCCTAAGTGTTTATTTCGTCTCGTTCACCGATAAGCCGGAGAAAACCGCTCCGCAACTATCCGAACGTGCTTGGGCGCAACGCCAGCGATGGAACATCCCTACCGATGCGATGGATTATCCCGTCAGTCCGATGTACATGGATAGTCTGCGTCGTATGGGGGTTAAGATATATCACAAAAGCCGTTGGATGAACGGAGTGACCTGCGAGATGACAAGCACCACCGCCCAGAAAGTAGCGCAGTTGCGCTTTGTGCAAGCGGTGGAGATAACGCGCGACAACTCCACTCCCCGATCGTGGTTGCCCAAGCGCCGGCGTATGCCAGCCACGGCGACAATGGAGGCAGCATCCACTATGGTTACCGATCGACAGTTGAGCCTCTTCAACTTGCTTCCGTTGCATCAAGCGGGATATGAGGGTCAAGGCATCCTCATGACCGTTTGTGACGGCGGATTTTATAATGCCAACACATTGAGTTGTTTCCGCGACAGCCTGCAACTCGGAGCTATGGATTTCACAGATGACACAGACGGCTTCTATGGTTCTACCGGAGAACACGGTACGATGTGCCTGAGCACCATAAGCGCTATGACAAGCAATTATCACGGAGCGGCCACGCAAGCGCAATACTACCTGATGCGCTCAGAGGAGAACAACACAGAGAGTCCGAAGGAAATGGATAATCTCGTCGCCGCGCTGGAAGCGGCTGATTCGCTGGGCGTGAACGTGTTCTCCATCTCGCTTGGCTACGCGATGTTTGACAACAGCCGTTGGGACCTGAGCTACTCCGACCTGAACGGAAGCACCACCCGCGTGAGTCAGGCCGCTACCATCGCGGCACACAAGGGGATGCTGGTATGCGTGGCAGCCGGCAATGAGGGAAACGACAGCTGGCATTATATCAGTGCTCCTGCCGATGCGGATAGCATTCTGACCGTCGGTGCAGTCACCACCGGAGGCCAGATAGCGGACTTCTCCAGTTATGGTCCCTCGGCAGACGGGCGCATCAAACCAGAGGTGTGCGCTGTGGGTTCAGGTACGCAACTGATCAACCCTTACGGCAACACCATCAGTTCCAACGGCACGAGTTATGCTGCTCCGCTGATAGCCGGACTGGCAGCGAGTCTATGGTCGGCGCTACCAAACGAAAACGCGATGCAGATACGCGAACGCATCATTCGCTCGTGCGACAACTATCAGTCGCCCGACAGTAGCCATCGGGGTTACGGCATTCCCAATGCATGGACAGCCTATACGATGAACCCGCCGCTAGGCGTAGAGAACGCGCCGGAAAGTCTGCAGGAACAGCCGCGTAAAACGTTGCAAAACGGACAGATACGTATCATCCTCCACGGACGCGTGTATGATCTGACAGGACGGCTAATAGAATAAAAAAAGAGCAAGCTGACTACATCGCACCGCTACAACCTCCTACCCTTGCTTCGGTCAAGACCTGGGGGAGTTCAGAGGGAGCTGGTCGTATAGGACTTGCTCTAAATCGGCGACAAAAGTACTACTTTTTCGCGACATACGCAAATATTTTTAGAAAAAAATCAATAAAGACAAGAAAAATCGCTCCAGAGAGAGCAATTTGAGTTCGCTCAGTGCGATATAGGCCACATCCAGTATGGACAAAAATATAGAAAATTAACTGAAAAATACGCATATTTTGCTTAAAACTTGCACATATCATTTTTTTGTTGTACCTTTGCCGCGATTATTTTTACCTTCAGATGCCAAAAAACACAGAAATAGAACGCAAATTCCTGGTACGAGACAACAGTTTCCTCGCGCAAGCGAGTGAGACGCATGAGATTTGGCAAGGCTACCTATGCAAGGAGCCGGGCAAGACGATCCGTGTGCGCATCCGCGACAAGCAGGCATTTCTGACCATCAAGTCTAGTCGGTTGCGCGAAGGTCTGGCTAAATTTGAATGGGAAAGGGAAATACCGCTTAGCGATGCTATGGAGATGCAAGCCATATGCCTGCCCAACCCGATCATGAAGACGCGCTATATCATCCCTGCCCCGCCCTACGAGGGTCAGCCTCGCTGCTGGGAAGTGGATGTGTTCCACGGCAGGTTGGAAGGCCGCGTGCTGGCCGAGATAGAACTTGGTGACGAGCGGGAACCCTTCATGCGGCCAAGTTGGTTAGGAGAAGAAGTGACCGGCCAACCGCAGTACTACAATGCAAACATGTAGGAAGCCGCCAGAATTTATAATTCAGAAAAATACATATTATATTAATCCTTTAAATCCAAACAGAACATGACAAAGAAATTTATCTGCCCGATCTGTGGTTATGTACACGAGGGCACAGAGGCTCCTGAGCGTTGTCCGCAATGCAAACAAATTGTTACTTGGAAGGTAGCAGAGGAAGGTAAGCTGAACTTTGCTTGCGAGCATATCGTAGGTGTTGCAAAAGATGAGAAAGACCCGATTATCGCAGAAGGTCTGCGCGCACACTTCATGGGTGAGTGCACTGAGGTTGGCCAGTATCTGGCTATGGCTCGTCAGGCAGACCGCGAGGGATATCCCGAGATTGCTGCCGCTTTCCGTAAGTATGCTTACGAAGAGGCTGACCACGCATCACTGTTCGCAGAGCTGCTGGGTGAACTCGTATGGGACACCAAGACCAACCTGGAGAAACGTGCCGCTGCCGAGGCCGGTGCATGCGAAGATAAGCTTAAGATCGCTAAGCGTGCTAAGGAACTCAACCTCGACCCGATCCACGATGCAGTGCACGAGATGGCACGCGACGAGGCTCGTCACGGACGCGGTTTCGCAGGTCTGCTTAAGCGTTATTTCAAGTAATAATTCCTCCGCCAATGACGAGGTCGTCTTGATATAAGACAACCGATTGGCCCGGAGTAATTCCCCAGACGGGAACTGCAAATGTCAAGCAGTTCCCGTCTATTGTTTTGACAGGTACTGCCTGCGAGCGGTAACGTACTTTAGCGGTAATGGTTCCCCCGTCACCGACGCGACGTAACTCATGTCCCCTAAAATTCAACTCGGTGGCATATAGGTCATCATATGTACCGAGCGTCACTTGATTAATGGCTGCATCAATGCGGGTGACAAAGGCGCGTTGTCCGAGCGCGATGCCGAGTCCCTTGCGCTGACCGATAGTATAGTTGGCATACCCCTCATGGCGACCGAGTACCTTTCCATGCTTGTCAATATACTCGCCTGCGCGTACGCGTTCGTTATAATCGGGCACGTTCGCGCGCAAGAAAGCACGGTAGTCATTGTCCGTGACGAAACAGATCTCCTGGCTCTCACGCTTGACGGCCAACTTCTCATAGCCATGCGCACGGGCTATCTCGCGCACTTGGTCCTTCGTCAGATCGCCGAGCGGGAAGATGGTACGACGCAGCTGCTCTTCCGTTAACATCCAAAGGAAATACGTTTGATCCTTGTGCTCATCTGCCGCCGTAGCGAGATAGACGCGTCCATCGCGTTCGCGAATGCGGGCGTAGTGACCCGTGGCTATATATTCGCACCCCAATTCATCCGCCACTCGCATCAGCTCACCCCACTTGATTGCACTGTTGCAGAGCACGCAAGGGTTAGGTGTGCGGCCGTCCATATACTCGTCGATGAAGTTCTGAATGACGCAACGACGGAAAGTGTCGCGGAAATCGACGATGTGGTGCTCAAAGCCCATCCGCTCAGCATTATGCTTGGCCTCCATTACACTCTCAATGGAGCAGCATCCTTTCTCTTTAGCCAGACACGAGTCCTTGATGCTATCAAACGTACGGAAAGTGACACCAACGACTTCGTAGCCCTGCTCCAGCAGAAGCATTGCACTGACGGTGGAGTCGATACCACCGGACATACCAAGCAAAACCTTTGGTCTTGCCATTTGTGATTTAGGATTTAAGATTTGAGATTCTTCTTTCATCTTTCACCTTTCACTTTTCACCTTACTGCTGCATATCTACCAACTTGGTATAGTAGCCGCCAAGGGCATATAGTTCGTCGTGCGTACCGCGTTCGACGATGGCTCCCTCGTGGAGCACACAGATGAGGTCGGCATGACGGATAGTGGATAGGCGGTGAGCCACCACTAAAGTAGTGCGATCGCGCATCAAGTGTTCTAAAGCTTCCTGCACCAATCGCTCCGATTCTGAGTCGAGTGCAGAAGTGGCTTCGTCGAGAATGAGTATAGGTGGGTTCTTCAGTATTGCTCGGGCAATACTCAGTCGTTGGCGTTGTCCACCAGACAGACGGCTGCCGCGGTCACCGATGACCGTCTGATATCCCTCGGGCATCGCGGCAATAAACTCATGGGCATTCGCGATACGAGCCGCCTGCTCTACTGCATCCGACCAAGTAAGACCGTTAGGTGCCGGCTGAGAGGTATCAACGCCGAAAGTAATGTTGTTGTAGACTGTGTCGTTGAAGAGAATGGGTTCCTGGCAGACGATACCCATCAGTGCGCGCAGGTCACGCGTCGCAAAACGACGGATGTCGATGCCATCCAACAATACGGCACCCTCTTGCGGGTCGTAGAAACGCGGGACGAGATCGGTGAGTGTGGTCTTACCACTACCCGACTGCCCCACCAGCGCCACCGTCTTTCCCTTGGGCACAAGGAGCGAAATATGGCTGAGCACTTCCCGTTCGGGTTGGTATGCAAACGATATATCCCGCAGTTCGATAGCTTTCTCAAAACATACCTGATCTGGCCTAGCAGGTTCGGAGATATTACTGCTGGTATGCAACACGGCGTCAATGCGCTCCAGAGAAGCCTGGCCGCGACGAATGCCGTAAGCAGCTTTGCTCAGATCCTTGGCGGGATTGATAATCGAATAGAAAATAACCAGATAATAGATGAACGTAGCTGCATCAATGGTGGCATGATCGCCCAAGATCAACAATCCGCCGAACCATAGGATGACAGCAATGAGGGCGGTGCCGAGGAACTCCGACAAAGGATGCGCCAGATAGTAACGGCGGTTGATGCGGTTGAAGGTAGAGCGCGTGGCATTGATGAGCGATGAGAAACGCATTCGCAGTTTGTCTTGCGCATTAAATCCCTTGACGACACGCAGACCCAGTAGCGTCTCATCTACCGCCGAGAGAATTTCGGCGTTCTGCTCCTGTCCGCGTGTGGAAGAACGCTTCAGGCTACGTCCGATGCGACCGATGAGCAAGATAGCTATCGGCATTAGTAGCAGGACGAATAGGGTTAGTTGCCACGAAATAACAAGCATCGTCGTCAGATAGACGAGGATCATGATCGGGTCTTTGAACAGGATATCCAGTGCTGACATAATAGACGCCTCCACCTCATTGACGTCGTTGGTCATGCGCGAGATGATATCACCACGGCGTGCCTCAGTGAAATAACCCATAGGAAGCGTCAATATCTTGTCGTAGAGCTGCTGGCGCAAGTCGCGCAGCACACCAGTGCGTATTGGCACCATACAATAGTTAGCCAACCACGCCGCCAGGCACTTGAGTCCGGTCATCAGCACGAGGAACAAACCCAGCATCAACAGTACATAACCGGCACCATGCTGCGCAATCTGGTCGAGCATCATGCAGTAAAGGTTGGTACGTAGTCCGGCCACGAACTCCTGCAATCCGACAGTAGCGGCAAGGTCCACCGGCACGGCCTCTGCCGTCGTCAGTCCGAAGAGGATGCGCAGCACAGGTATGATTGCCGCAAACGAGAAGAGCGACAGCACTGTGGAGAGCAAGTTGAAGAAGATGCTCAGCATCATCTGGCCGCGGTAAGGCGGTACGAAACGACGTATCAGAGAGAGAATCGGCATACTATCTACTGCTTTTTTTGACTAACATAATTGAGTATCTGTCGATTGAAGGCCGCTGCGTCGGTCAAGAACTTCACCTGTACCGGCAGTGCAATAAGGCGTTTGTGCTGCATGGCTATCTGCTCCACCAGCGTAGTGAGTCGCAGACGCTGTCTGTCCTTCTCGGTGGTGAGAACGAAATCAAAAGGTTCGGCACGTTGCATGATAGCCGTCGCATCCTTCTCCGAGTAGTCATGATGATCAGGAAAAGCCATCAGTTCCGCCTTGGGATAATGCTGCAACACATAATCCATCAGATATTTCGGTTGGGCGATGCCGCAGAGCACAAGGGGAGTACCCTCCTGCTCCATCGGCGGATAGCTGAGCCCGGTAAAATGCAACTGCTGGTAAACCGGCAGATGGAGGCGATTGTCCACCACGCGCATGTCAATAGGTCGAATAGACGACGGACATTTGGTTACCACGATAGCATCAGCACGGAGCGCACGCGACGGCAGATCACGCAACGTACCCCACGGCAACATATGATCGTCTATATAAAGATGATCGTAGGGGGTAAGCAGCACATTGAAGCCACAGCGCAGCGTACGATGCTGGAAGGCATCATCCAGGACCACTACATCTACGTCGGGCACTAACTTCTGCAGACGATGTATGCCCCGTACACGATGTTCACACACCGCCACCGGAATGTCAGGAAAGTAGCGGTGCAGTTGCATCGCCTCGTCGCCGATGGTGAGGGCCGTAGAGTGCGCATCGGCCATGTAAAATCCGTGCGTCTTACGCTTGTAGCCGCGCGAGAGGATAGCCGGGTGGAAACCATTGGCCAACAACAATCGCACGATATATTCCACCATAGGCGTCTTACCGGTGCCACCCACCGCCAGATTGCCCACACAAATAGTAGGTACCTTCACGCTGAAGGAAGGCAACAGGTGTTGGTCAAAGAGCACATGACGAACGGCTACACCGAGTGTGTAGAGCCAGCTAAGCGGAATGGTAATGGCTTTCAGCATTCAGCATTCAGATTATTGGATTTTCACTTCGGGCATCAATGCCATCACACGCGGCTTGGAGCAGAACGAACGTACCTTCATCACGAGACGTTCCTCCTCGGTGGTGTTGTTCAACATCTTCAGCAGTTCCTCAAATGGATCTACTACGTCCGGATAATACACCGTCTTATAGTCCTCCAGTCCGGCCAGTTCGACGGCCTTGGCAATAGCATCATCGATATTACCCATTTGGTCCACCAAGCCGATAGTCTGTGCCTTGTTGCCCAACCATACCCGACCTTCGCCAATCGACTTGATATAATCCTGACTGACATGACGGCCTTCCGCACAACGCGAGGTGAATAGATCATAGCCGCGTTCCACCATGGTCTGCATCAAGTGATACTCCTCCGGATTCATACCTTTGTAGATCATATTCCACTCCAACGTCGAATGGCGATTGGTACCATATTCATCGATGTCGAGACCTATTTTCTCGCGTAGTTTCTTCACGTTAGGTACCGTACCGAAGATGCCGATGGAACCGGTGATCGTAGTGGGTTCAGCGAATATATAATCCGCACCGCAGGAGATATAATATCCACCTGAAGCAGCGTAGTCGCCCATAGAAACCACCACCGGTATACTATCGGCCTTGATATTCTGAATAGCATGCCAAATCTGTTCGCTGGCATCAGCCGAACCACCAGGACTGCTGACACGCAGCACCAATGCCTTGACATCATCGTTCTTGCGGATCTTCTTCAGTGTCTTGATGACTTCCGTACCTACAATTCCATCACCATCTTCGTCGGTGATAGCACCTTCCAGGTATAGCACTGCCACCTTGTCCTTAGCCTTTGACTCCGGACGCTTCACTTGTGCCAATTGGCCGGTACGCAAGGTCTTGTAGTCCTTGGTGCCGGTGTAGACACGTAGCAGCGAGTCTATATCCTGAGTATAGATCAGTGTGTCCACCAGTCCGGCACGGAGGTTGTCTTCGGCCGACTGCAGCCCCATATAGCGATCGGCCAGTTCCTCCAGTTGTACGTTGGTCAGATGACGCGATGCACCTACAGCGGACTTATACTCTTCCCATATGCCGTCGATGAACTGCTTGGTCTGCAGACGGTCGGCATCTGACATCGAAGTACGGAAATACGGTTCCACAGCCGACTTAAATGTGCCGACCTTCAGGATCTGCATCTCTACACCCACTTTCTCCATCAGACGGGTATAGTACATCTTCTGTGCCACCAGTCCGTGCCAAGCCACCGCACCGGTGGGGTCCAGACATATACGATCGGCCACCGAAGCCACGTAGTAGTTGGTACCTCCGTAACTCTTCGCCGAAGCGATAATCCATTTGCCACTTTGCTTAAAGTCCAGCAGGGCGTCACGAATAGCCTTTGCACTGGCCGGAGCCATCGACAGTTCCGCTCCATCGAGCCATATGCCCAGTATACGATCGTCGTTCTTCGCCAAACGGATATTACTCAGCAACTGATCAAGACCTACAGTAGTCTCATCGTTGTAACGGCCGTAATAAGGCATCTGGTTCATCAGAGAGGCAAAGGGATTATCCTCTTTAGCCTGCTCCACCAGCGTGCCCTTCATCTGCAGACGATAGACAGTCTGGTCCTTGAGTTCCACAGTAGAAGACGAGAAAGCGTCTCCCATGATCCATCCGAGGATGGCACTACAGATAAAATAGACAGCAAAGAAGATGAGGCAGCCACCCAGGCAACCGATCTTGCGACGCGGACGAGGCTGTTGCTCGCCTTCCGTCATGGTGCGATGAATAAAAATCATAAGTTATTGCAATTTTAAATTAAATGTCATTCTATGGTAAGGTGTAGGACCGTAGCGGCGTAGTGCCTCGTAGTGTTCCGCCGTGGGATAACCCTTGTTGGAGTCCCATCCGTACTGCGGATACTCCCGGTGGAGGCGCAACATATAATCGTCGCGATATGTCTTGGCCAGCACCGAGGCAGCGGCTATCGACATATACGTAGCATCACCGTGTACTACCGTGTGAGCTGGAATCTCCAGCATTTCGCCTTCCGGCACGTAGGGACGCCATTTGTTGCCATCCACCAGTATATGCTGCGGACGAACCGCCAGACGATCCAATGCCCGCTGCATGCCAAGGATGGAGCACTGCAGTATGTTGCGTTGGTCTATCTCCTGTGCCGTTACCTCCACTACTGCCCAACTGACGGCCTCGCGTTCGATGACCGGACGGAGGGCATAACGCTGACGATCGGTCAGTTGCTTGGAGTCGTTGAGCCAAGCGAACTCGGGAACTTGCTCCACCCGCTCGGGATCTAAGATCACGGCCGCCGCGAACACACTCCCCGCCAGCGGACCTCGTCCCGCCTCATCGCATCCAGCCTCGATCAGCCCTGATATCATGTGAGTCTTCAGCATTCTGTTGTCAGCCATCAGAAGGGGTATCCTATGGCAAAATGGAGTGTACAGTCTTTGCTCCAACTCAGTCCGTTCTGCTTGGTGCGCCATTGCGTACCCTCCTCTATGCGACCTGGGTCATGGAGCTTGACACCCAGATCGATACGGAAGATGAGGAACGACAGGTCGAAGCGGATACCTGCTCCGTAACTCCACGCTATTTGCTTATAGAACTCACCAAAGCGGAACAAGCCGCCCTCCTGATCGTCATAATCCTTGATCGTCCAAATATTTCCCGCATCGAGGAACGCCGCCAGTTCTAGGAAACTAAGCACCTTAAACCGATATTCCAAGTTCATTTCCAGATGGATGTCTCCGGCCCGCAGGTCATAGACCAGCGCCGTTCCCTGCCTATTGAATATACCGGGGCCAAGCGTACGGGCCTGCCAGCCGCGCACACCGTTGGAGCCGCCACCGAAGTAACGCTTCTCAAAAGGCATCACATCCGAATTGAGATAAGGCATCGCCACGCCCAAGCCTATGTGGCCCACCAAATGATGCTTCGGCACGGGAATGCCATGATACGTGAAGTTGATATCTCCCTTGGCATATTGCGCAAAAGGAATACGCCATAGCATATAATTGTTGTTCTTGTCCTGCGGGAGTGAAGCGACTTTGGACAAAGCATACAGTGCATTGCCGGCTGTCTCCACGCGCAGGGCGAATTGCAGATAAGAGCGATTGGGATGACGCTGACTATAGGTAGTATAGCTGGCTGTATAACTCCAATCGACAATGAAATGGTCTTCGTAGCTGGAACGCAAAACAGATGAACGATCGATGAAATTGCGTTTAAACTCATCCGTCATCCAGGGTACGTAGATATAACTGATATCTATCAAATTGAAATAGTGCGTCCAGCGACTGCCGGAATGGGGAAAGATCGTATACGCCAGTCCCGCATTGGCGATCGTACGCAGATATTCGTCCGGCCGCTTCTGGTAGTTGTAAGCTATATTGACCTTGATATTCGACGGGAAGGTCAATCCGGCTTCGGCCTTGGCCTCGATAGCCCGACCGCCGTTAGCACGCCATTCATAGGAAGCACGTCCACCCAGAGAGAGGATTTCTGCGCCACGGAAGATATTCTTGTTGCTATACTGCACGCCGCCGGCAATTCCCCAGTCGCCTGCGCTGTAGGTACCTTCCACTTCGGCAGAGACAGAGTTGAGCCGTCCGCGGGAGATAGTAATGGTACAATCAAGCAATGAGTCGCCGGCAAGCGAGTCGTTCACCAACGTATAGGAGATGTCCACATACTTGACAGGAGGCAAGGCATTCATGCGCGCGTAGGTACGCTCCTCGCGCCACTCGGCGAATTGTTTGCCCTCCTGAATACGACAGGCGCGACGCAAGGTACGATTACGCAAGAAGGGTTTGTCCAACTTGAAGTCCACGTTGCGAATATAATAGCGCGTCTGCAGGCGTTTCTGCTCTGCTGAGTCTAAATGAGAGATATACGGCGCCATATGCAACCGGATATCCACCTCGTGGGTACCCAACGCGCTATCGGCAGTATATTCCAGCATCGACTTCTCAAAATAGAAATATCCGAGATTACGCATCCGCGTAGTGATACGTGCGCGCTCCTCGTCGAGCATAGCGGTGGAGAAGTGTTCACCGCGTTTGACCACGCAGCTCTCTTCGGTGGCGATACGACGAATGGTCTCGTCGGCTATGTCCACCCGGTAGTCGCGCAGCGTATAGACCTGATGCGCCTTCACCAGATAGGTAACCTCCACCTTCTTGCGCTTCTTATAACGCTTTACGGTGTCCACCTCAGCATGGAAATAACCCATGTTATTCATCTGCTGCTGAAGTTGCTGCATACTGATACGCGTCAACTCTTCGTCGTAGATGACAGGTGCTTCACCCATCTTATGCGCATTACGCGCCAGGCGTTTCTTGGATTTGGTGGTAGTGTCAGCAGGGGCGGTGTTGTAGATCTGCAGTTGCAACTTCCAGAAGCCAAGAATCTCGGTGTTCTGTGTCTGACGGAGGTAACCGCGCAACTCACCGGTAGGCACCGACTTATCGTCCACGCATTTGACCTTTGCCTTGTTCAACAAGTACTGTCCCTCGGGCACATATTTGGTCGTGCTACAAGACGCCAACACCAAGGCAATCAGCAATAACAAATTACCAATTACCAACCCTTTCTTTCCATATGTACGTAACAAGCGTAACATAATTAGCGTGCAAAATTACAAAAAGATTTTGATATATCAAAATTTTTTACTACTTTTGTGCCGGATTTTGAAAATAAGATGGAGAAAATCAGCAAAGCGCAGATCAAACTTGTAAAAAGTTTGCAGCAGAAGAAGTACCGTGACGAATTGGGTCTGTTCGTAGCCGAGGGCGAAAAGTGCATAGAGGAGTTATGCAGAGGTTTCCAACCGGAAATGCTCATCATAAGCTCGAAGAGCGATACACTCCCTGATGCTCCAACGAAGCTATACACTGCCTCTCCTACGGAGATCGAACAGATGAGCGGACTGCGCAGCCCACAAGGCGTGATAGGCGTTTTCAAGAAACGCTCACAGCTGTCAGACATCAGCCATCAGACTTCGGATCTGATGCTGGCGCTGGACGGCATACAAGACCCAGGAAACCTGGGCACTATAATCCGCACCTGCGACTGGTTCGGAGTACACGATATATATTGCTCATTAGACACAGCCGACTGCTACAACCCCAAGGTAGTACAGGCTACGATGGGTGCGCTGGCCCGGGTGCGTATCCACTATGTAGACATAGTGGAATGGCTAGAGGAATTCAAAATTCAAAATTCAAAATTAAAAATTTACGGGACACTCCTTGAAGGCAAAAACATGTACGAGGTACTTGGAGAGCCAACAGCCAAAGCCAACGCCAAAGCCGTCATCATCATGGGCAATGAGGGGAACGGCATTTCCGAGCCTGTACGCCGCCTCATCACCCACCCCGTCCTCATCCCCTCCTATTCTCCAAAAGGTATTTCCGAACAAGACGGCATAAACAAAGAGGCCTCCGAAGTTATCGAAAGCCTCAACGTTTCTATTGCTACCGCCATTATTCTGGCGGAGTTCAGACGACCGTAATCATTTGTTGAAATCGCGGAACTTACGCAGTGCCGTAAGGTAGGATATATGCGCATCGGTAAGCGCATTCTCGGCCTGCAGCAGCAGTGTTTCCGCCTCCATGAGTTCCGTCATGGTGCCCACACCGGCCTGGTAGTTCATCAGCGCAATACGGTGATTCTCCCGTGCTAGTTCGCGACTGGCGCGGTGCTCTTCCAACAGTTGGATCGACTCGGTCAAGCGGTCGAAGATCTGCCGGTTCTGCAGGTCCAGTTTGGCCCGATAGTCCTCGCGCAGCCATTCAGCCTGCTTGATCTGCCAGTCGTGCTGCTTGAGCTTATGACTGGTCTCGCCCCACCCCGTAATAGGAACAGAGAGATTGAGGAAGGCAATGACGTTACCGTTGTGTTTCTCAAAGAGGTTGGTGTAGCCACCGGAGGCGCCTATAGCCAGATGAGGCAGCGACTCACCGAGCGTCAGACGGCGCATCAACTTGTTGTACTGCAGGTTCTTCTCCAGCAGGCTCGCCTCGGGACGACCGTCAATAGAGATTATTTGCAACTCGGGCGAATAGGCCACCAATGTATCTTCTTCCGGGAACGGCTCCAGCACCAAGGGGGCAGCATAATCCAGTCCGGAGAGGTGACACAGCAGACGACTGGCCAGGCGAATCCCATTCTCCAGCTGGAGCGACTTGGTGTGCATCTCGTTCTGCTTGAGTTGCACACGCAATATGTCGTTGGCCGTTGCGAGGCCGTGGTGATAAGCATTGTCGGCCACACTGGCGATGGTGTCCAGCAGTTCGGTAGCCTTGCTTACCGTAGCGCGTTTCTGGTTCAATCCCGCTACGAGCCAATAGGTCTCGGTGACCTCTTGCAGCACATCTCGTTCGCTGACCTCTTGCTTGAGTTGCGCCACGTCAATGCCCAGTTTGGCCAACTTGTTGGCCGTTACTATCTGTCCGCCCCAGAATATAGGCTGCACGGCTCTGGCTTGTGCCGTCACGCCCCAGCGTAGTCCGCGTATCTGCGAACTAATGTTGGCTGTTGAATCGGAGGCCTTCGAAAGAGCGTCGAGAAGGTCAAACGCATCTTTGAGAAAGTCGCTTGTTCCGCCATCAAGGCCCAACTCGGTGACATCTGCATCCACCAGATGGCGGAGTGCACCGAAAGCGAACCCCTCAATACTGACCTGCGGAAAATACTTCCACAACATCTGCTTCTTCACCTCGCGGGCGATCGCCACGTCAAGTTGGGCAGAACGAATCGTAAAATTGTGCCTCCGCGCACTCGCCAAACAGGAATCCAAGGTCAGCACCTCCGACTGCCCGAAGCAGCACAGCGACCAGGCACAAGCCAGCACAAAAAACAGAAAACGATTATTTCTCATAACGGCGAGTCGATTTTTCAAACAATTTCCAATAAGCCACCGGCAGCAGCGTTACCACCATCGGCATCGTCAGTATGGCACCGAAGCAGATGACCACACCCATTGGCATCCACAGGTCGGTAGCGGCCAAGATCATCGGCACAACACCCAGGGCTGTGGTAGCCGTGGTCAGGAAGATCGGACGCATACGTCGCTGACCAGCCAAATAGGCTGCCTCACGCGCCGGCAGATGTTCGTGCTGGACCAGATGGTCGGAATATTCGTACATAATGATGGCATTACGAACGATTATTCCTATCAGTGAGATCACACCAAGGATAGCCGTCACCGACACATCGAGGCGGAACATCCATAATCCGAAGGCCGAGCCGAAGAGGCAGAGCATACTGGAGCTCAAGGCCAGGAAGGAAATATTGAGTTTCTTGAAATGATAAACCAGCAGTACCAGCAAGACCAGCAACGCCGCCCCCACCGAGGCCACCAGGCCCGGGAAGGTCTCCAGCGACTGCTCCATAGCGCCACCGTAGGTGATATGAACGCCTTCCGGCAACCGTTTTTCCAGATTGCGTATATAGCGGGTGATCGGCTTGATAGCACTCAGTGCTGCCACGTTACCACGCGTATCTGCCGCCACCGTAATGGTACGAATACTATTACGGCGCTTGATCTGTGCGTGGTGGAAATCGGGTTCGATATCAGCCACCTGGCGCAGTGGTACCCAAACGCCCGGCAAGAGCGTGGGAACCATCTGGTTACCGATGTCGGAATAGAGGAGCGAGTCCGTGCCGTAGGTATAGAGCACCACCGGCGTCTTATAGCCGTCTTCCCACAGTGCCGTCATACCCCGTCCGTGGAGCAGGCCGTTCAGATAAAGCGACAGCGTGGCCTGGGTGACGCCCAGACGGCTGGCCTCGTCGTCCTTGAGACGGAGACGGATAGTCTGGACCGTCTCATCGTAATCCGAGTGCACCCAAGTCAGTTCGGGGAATTGTGCCATGAAGGCCTTGACCGAATCCGCCACCACCTCCAGCTGGCCTATATCCGAGCCCTGCACATTGACCTCAATCGGGTTGGGCACCGCCTGGTAGTCCAACTGCTTGAAGCGGCAGTAGGCGTTCGGGAACCTGTTCTCATACAAGGGCTGGTAGTACGCGATCAACTTGGTGGTCGCCTCCGGCGAGACGGTATTCACGATAAACTGCGCATAGTTCTTGCCTCCTATCTGCGGAGCGTAGGTGGCATGGAAACGCGGACTGGCCATGCCCACAAAAGCCGTGATACTCTTCACACGTTCGTCGCGTGTGAGCACACCGGCCAGGCTGTCCACCACCGCCTGTGTCTGGTCGAGCGAAGCGCCCTCGGTCAGATGAATCTCTATGGCAAAACAGTCGCGGTTGGCCTTCGGCATCAACTGGATGTCGAGACGCGTAAAGAGGAAGCCGCCGAGCACCACCGAAGCCAGGCTCAGGTTGATGGTCCACCACGGATGGCGGAAACAGAGGTCCAGCAGTTTCTGATAGCCGTTCTGCAGCGCGCCGAAGAACCGATCCTGGGTGCGCTCGATAAACGAAGGAGGCGCATCGGCAGGCTTGCGGCGGATGAAACCGGCAGCCATGTAGGGGATAATCCATACGGCATACAGGATACTACAGGTCAGGGCTATAAAGATGGCCCATGGGAAGAGTTTGATGAAGTCGGCCAACGAACCGGTCATCAGCCCCAGCATCGGGAAAAACATACCCGAAATAGAGGTGGTAGCCAGCACCATTGGCACAAACAGATCACGTGTGGAGACGGCAGCTGCATACCAGCGCGAATGTCCCTTGGCCAGCAATTCACTATAGCCGTCGATGACGATCACCGAGTCGTCCACCACCATACCGAGCACCACAATCAGTGCAGCCAAGGTGACGGTATTCAACTCTATTCCCGCCAGATACATTATTCCCAGCGTAATAGCGATGCAGACTGGCAGACCTGTAGAGCTGACCAGCGCTGTGCGCAAGGGGAAGAGCACCAACATTACCGCAATGACAATGAGCACGGAGACGACCAGATCCTTCAGGAAAGAGCGTACGCTCTCGTCCACCACACGCGGCTGGTCGGTGATCTTATGCATGCGCACATCAGGCGGCAGCACCGACTGCATATGCTCGAGCATCTCATCCACTTTCTCGCCGAAAGCCACGATGTTATTGCCCGGCTGCATCTCTATATTCATGAGCTGGCAGCCTCCGCTGCCGTCACGATCGTATCGACGTACATACTTGGTGGCGTCCTGGTAACGCCGCTCGATGGTAGCTACATCCTTTAGGCGGATGGTCTGGCCCGTAACGGGATCGGACAGGATAATCTGTTCGCCCAGTTCGTACTCCGTCTTGTAGGGCACATCCACGTGCAGAAGCGCGGCTCCCATGTCGTTGGCTATTTCGCCGGTCATCGAGCGGAAGCCCTGCGCCGCCAGGCGCGCAACGATCATATTATGATCTACCGCGTAACGCGATATACGTTCCATGTCCAGAGTGACGGCTATTTCCTCGTGCTGCTGCCCCAGCAGCTTGATGCTACCCATCTCATTGATCTCGCGCAACTTGTCGGCCACCATATTGGCATAATCCTCTAGTTCGCGAGGAGTACGCTCGTTGCTCTCCAGCGCCAGCAGTATGCTACTGGTATTACCGAAATCATCGATGACCACAACGGCCAGCAGACCCGTAGGCAGCTGCACCTGCTTGAGCAGGCCGATGCCTCCGCGTATCTTCGACCATGCCTCGTTGCTGTTCATCACCTTAGGTGAGAGCGCCGCAAAGACATAGCACATACCATCCTTGCTCAGGCTGTAGGTCTTGCGCTTGTTGATCTCCTTGAACGTGAACAAATATTGCTCAATAGGTTTGGCGACCTGCTCCTCCACCTCCTGTGCCGTTGCGCCCGGATAAACCGCTACGATGAGTCCCTGGCGTATTGTCACCTGCGGGAACTCGTCCTTGTTCATCCGTCCGAGCGCAAAGATACCGAAAACCACCAGCACTGCCACTATCGCATAGATGATACGATAGTTGCGCATGGCGCCTTCTATGTGATTTCGTTCGCTCATACTTAGAACAC
>Ga0310786_10000092_pt1 | contig 139729 bp, 100 predicted proteins | sample AusTroGonzalo_MG_FD_203881 | JGI IMG/M metagenome (GOLD analysis project Ga0310786, IMG submission 203881) | Bovine rumen microbial communities from tropical cattle in Woodstock, Queensland, Australia - Gonzalo_03 (v2) (version 2) | ecosystem: Host-associated > Mammals > Digestive system >...
CATTACAAGGAATGTGCAACTCAACAGTGCTGAAGGGGTGGCTGGATAGTATTTGTGGAAGGAATAGTTAAGAATACGGTTTATAGCATGCAGAAGTGCCTATTACTTTAAGTGACTACGTTCACAGATGATTGTGGTGCTTTGAGTGTTTCTTTGCATTGTGAATCGGTGTGACACTGTTTGTCGAAGCAGCACGTAAGGGTACTTTGGATGTGCAAACAGGAAAATAATGATTATCAACCAATTTTTGTTGATAATAAAAAATCAACCGATTTTCGTTGATTTGTCAAAAAAAGTATCTTTGCCGCAAAAAAATAAAATGGAAATAGTTAGTGTTGTAACGGGTGATTTCGTTAATTCCTCAAAAGGAGACGATCTTTGGAGGAGAGCAATGCTCTCTATTGTTGATAATGCAGTGGCGGAAATGAGTGGCTATTTGGGAATCATGCAATTGGAATTCTTTCGCGGAGATTCGTTTCAAATTCTCGTGGAACGACCCGAAAATGCGTTGCGTGTGGCGGTGCTTCTTCGTGCAGCGTTGTGCAGCCAAACGTCATCTGATTGTCCGTTTTTTTGGGATGCTCGATTGGCAATAGGGATTGGAGATGTTGTTTACAGATCAAAGGATCTTGCCAAATCCAGTGGGCATGCATTCATATACTCTGGCAGAACACTGGATGATATGAAGCATGAACGAATGGCAATTAGAACTTCATGGGAAAGCATAAACGAAGAATTTGCGGTTTCAACACCGTTTGCTGATGATATCATTTCCAATTGGACTGTCAGACAAGCAGATTTAGTATATGATAGTTTGTTGTATGATGTATCGCAATTTAGAATGGCAGTGGAACGGGAGATGTCTGCTCAGAACGTTAGTAAAATACTGAAAGCGGCAAAGATAGAACTAATAAAAAACTATTTACACAGATTTGAAAGTTTGATATATGACAGAATATGAATGGTTAATATTGCTAAAACTTCTCGTTGCTCACGTCGTTTGCGATTTCTTTATTCAAACAGATGGGTTTTGTGAGGGGAAGATTTCTGCAGGTGCCAGAGGGTGGCTCTTACAAGTGTTGCATGCCTTTTCGCACGCATTGGTTTCATACTTGTGTGTGGCGATATGGTCGTTTTGGCAGCTTCCGTTGCTGGTTTTTGTGTCGCATTTCGCAATGGATGTAATAAAGGCTAAAATCAACAAGCCGGATTCTATATGGGTGTTTGCTGTGGATCAAACACTGCATGTGGGGACATTAGTCTTGATTTGCTTGTTTTTGATTCCTGAAAACGATTTGATAATAAGTTCATCCTGTTGGAATGGTTGGCTATATGTGTTGGGATACAGTTTGTTGCTAAAACCGACTTCCGTTTGTATATCATTGTTTTTCAAGAAATGGAAAATCAATAATGACGATATGGCGTTGCCAAAAGCAGGAAGATGGATTGGGTACTTTGAGCGGGTATTGGTAATGACATTTATGTTGCTTGGCAGTTACGAGTCGATAGGCTTTTTGATGGCAGCAAAATCCATTTTCAGATTTGGGGACTTAAAGGAAAACCATGAAATAAAAATGACCGAGTATGTTTTGCTGGGCACTTTGATGAGTTTTGCGATAGCAGTAGTCATTGCTCTGATTGCTAAATCCTTGCTGAGAATCGTATGTTGATACGGAGAGGCGTGTGGTGTGAAAGCATTCAAAGAGAAGACGGACCATGGCGTAGATAATATCTTTATAAAAGTTCAGATTTCTGGAACGGAAGTTTGGCCTTTTTTTATCTTTCAATTACCGCCTTATTCATGATTGACTTTTTCCTTTACAAGTGCTTGATTTATACTATGTGAATTGTGTGGACACTCCTCCACTCCACGTGCGCGATTTTGAAAAAACGAAACACATACAGCATCTTGACATAGAAATCGTGCTTTATAATTTGATCTTCCCTAGGCTAATCGCAAATATGTGCCGGGAGAGTTAATTTATTAGAGAATGTGAAAACGAACGGAAACGTTGAACATGGATATGTTGAATGTTCGGTATTATAAATAGATAGATAATATGATTGCCTATAAATACCGTTCTGGTAGAGGGACAAAAGATAGCGAAGGGAAGGATGTGTTTGAACGAGACATAGAGTTGCTGTCGCGTGATACTATATATGTTCCAACCGTTGAGCAACTTAATGATCCTGCAGAAGCTTTGGTGAACGATGACGTTTTGAAGTCGCAATTGAAGTGGATGAAACCATTCCTATCTTACGGGACGGCGCGTGGCTTAGAGGATGTTTTTCGAAGTCTTTTTGATTTTATACGATTGTCGGGCATTTATTCATTAAGCAAGGAAATCTATAATGAGTTAATGTGGGCGTATTACGCCAGTGGTCATAGTGGATATGCGATTATTTTCGATACCGAAGTCCTCTTTGATTCTTTTGAAAGAAGCAAATGGGGTGGAATGTATGAGATTGATGTGAAATATTCGTCTAAATTGCCAAGGTTTGATATGAATATTGTTTACAATCAGAAAGAAACTATGACTTGTTTGGTGGGTACTAAATCCAAGGTTTGGGAGCATGAAAAGGAACACAGACTGATTTTCGAAAAAGGACAGCGATGTTTAAAGATTGACTACAGAGCGATTAAGGGTTTTGTTTTTGGATGCAGAATGCAGGCGGCGGATATTGATTATGTAATGAAAACCTTTTCAGGAAGGGATTTAGAGTACTATAAAGTTGTACTGAAAGACGATTCTTATAAACTTTCATTGACGACATTGGAAGATAAATATCCTACTGATGAAAAGTATTGTCCATACTGTGTGGAATATAACATTGAAGGACTACTTGAAATGGATAGTATTGCAGGCGGTGCTGGATACAAGTACAGATTTTTTGTGGAGGAAGCATTGTGTAAGGTGAGTCGTGAGCCTTTTCTGACAGCAATAAATTCTATTACTGTGTCTGACGAAAAGAAATATCCACATATTGTAATATGGACGAAAGTGGAACAAGACGGTTCTGTAAGGCGTGTGCGGTTGTTTGAATACGATGTGATTGATAGCAAGTTGGTCAACTCAAAGTAAAGGAGACATGAATAGTACATTGCTGACAACAGTTCTGAATACCTCCGTATCCATTTTTCGTAGCAAAGATAGTCGTGACATTAGGGACGTGACGATCGGGGCAGTACTGAAGGCTTTCAAAAGCGAGAAGTATGCCGAAACGGTAAAAGAGGCCCGCAGAATTTTGGATGGAGGCGATGAGGCGGGTTATAAGGCGAAGAAAGGTGAGCTGCCGGTAGTAACATTCAGCGGTACTTTTGCGGGTGGGCACGGGAAGAAGAATCTGAAACAATACAGCTATGTGGTAGTGCTTGATATAGACGACCTTGCAGAGGATGATTTGACAAAAGCGCAAAAGTGCCTTGCAGCAGATGAGTATGTGTTTTCTTACTGGAAGTCGCCTTCCAACCAAGGTCTGAAGGGACTGGTATATTTGGAATATAACTATGAAGGTGAACTGAACGAATGCCACAACAATGCTTTCGACCAGCTGGAAAAGCATTTTCTAGAATACTATGGCATCACACTCGACGGCTCTGGTTCTGACTATTCGCGACTCTGCTTCGCTTGCTGGGATAACGAATTAGTGTTGAAAACGGAGGTGGTGCCTTTCCCAGTGCTGCCTCCTGCGAAAAAGGAGCGAAAAAAGCCAATAAGGAAAGCCAAAGTTACAGAGGAAGTAACGGAAGAAAAGCTGCTGTTGGTGGGTATCCACAACATAAAAGGACGCAACAGCATCAGAAAACGAAATGAAATTGAGGCCATTATTCGCTACCTAAAAAGACACAATAAATCCATCACTTACAGCTATCAGGACTGGCTGGAAGTGGGGTTTGCCATTGTGAATTCTTTCAATCCCGACTTGGGGAAGAAGTATTTCCTTAAGCTGAGCGCATTGGATACAGACAAATTTGACGAAGCGGATTGCTTGCGCATGCTTGATAACTGCTACAAAAATGCACGGGGAAGCATTACTTTCGGCACATTGCTATATAAAGCACAACAACAAGGTTATGAATCAATGAATAAATAGAAAAAGAGGTGGGTGGTCGTACTGAAGGCAATCGGGCAACCGTTTGCAGGTGTCGGCGGATTTACAGTAAAATGAAGGCAACTTCCGTCAGTGAAACCTGATACACTCAATGGTCCTCTCTTTATAGAGGGGGTCTATTGTATGGCAGAATATTATTCTCAGGCCGGTGCGCCCCACCTTTTTTTATGTTTTATCTGCTTTTATGAAGAACACTTTTCTTGAATTTGTCGCAGCTGATAATCACAATGAAATCATTGAGGTACTCTGCCGTATGCGGGCAAGAGAGGCCGATAGGCGTGGTAATGACGACAAGATAAGACGGTTGGCAAGCAAGTATAAATCGAAAAACAAAAAGAAAACAAAAACGTTACCGCTGATTTACCAGATTATGCCTCCACGGCGGCAATGGGCTCAGCTGGAATACAAAGACCGCACGCGCGAGGTGGACAACGGGAAGCGACAAAGGATCACTTCGTATAATTATAACAAGAAAGCCCTTGTCAGGACCATAGAACGCGACCGCAGGAAACGGACTGGAAGTTCTTATTTGAAGCGTCTAGATGAGTTCGTGGCCGAATTCATAGAATGGGTGAAGAGCGACAGTTTCGCTATTAGTCACGTAAAGGTGGTGCCAATTCCAAAGAAATATGAGAAGGGAGGGGATGTAGAGTGTCGACCCGTAACGATGTTCACCGACCTGAAGGAGGCGGTGCTGCTGGTGCTCATCAACAAGTTTCTTACCTATCAGTTCGATGTCTGGTTTTATGAAGAGTCGCTGGCTTTCAGAGCCAAGCGCGTGTATCATGGCGTTAAAAAAAACACCGCACATCACGATGCTGTGGAGCGAATTTGCGAGTATCGCAACCGTTTTGCTGACCGCGAGCTGTTTGTGGCCGAATGTGATATGAAGAAGTTTTACGACACGGTGAGCCACCGTGTGGTGCGCAAGGCCTTCAACGCACTTTTCCGCAAACTGGAGCGCAAAACTGGTTGCAAATACGATCTAGAGAAAAAACTGGTGGGTGCATTTCTTCAATGCTATACCTTTCCGAAAAATGTGCTTCGTCTGAATAATCCTGCTTATTGGAACGAGAAAGGAATACCGAAAGGCTCATATAAATGGGTGAAGAAAGAGCTGATAGCCGAAGAACTCTATAAAGAGCGTTCTGTCAAAAGTGCGAAGGTGGGGGTGCCGCAGGGCGGAGCCTTGTCGGGGCTAATAGCCAACGCAGTGCTTGATGCAGTGGACAAGCAGGTGGAACGTATGCTGACCGACGAAGACCTTTACTTGCGCTATTGCGATGATATGATTCTGCTATCGACCGACGCAGACCGTTGCCAACAAATTTTTGAGGTGTATCAGCATGCATTGAAGGAGCTGCGGCTGATACCTCATCCACCTAACAAGGAGTCTTTCCACCGCAGGAAGTTCTGGAAAGACAAAACAAAGAAACCTTACTTTTGGGACATGGGCAGAGACGATGCGCCGGAATGGATTGGCTTTGTGGGCTACGAAATCAAGCGCGACGGCTGCATACGCATTCGAAAGAAGTCGCTGAACAACGAAATCAGGAAGCAGCGCAAATACACCGCTGAGCTGTTTAAGAATCTGAAAGGCTTGGATCGTGTGGGCAACGACACAATCAACGCCTCCATCACCAACCACCTTATTAATATGTCGGTAGGGCGAGCCACACTCTGGAACGCGGATTATATTGCACACGAACTCTGCTGGATGAACGGCTTCCGGGGGTTGAACGACAACCCTTACGCCCGACGGCAGGTGAGGCTGCTTGACCGTAGTCGCAACAATGCCATAGAAATTGCTACCAAGAAGTTTGAGAATCAAGAGTTGGACGAAACTCGTATTGAGGAATACAAATCAGGTTCTAAAAAGAAAGACGAACGGCTAACGGGGGCGGTCAGGTTCTATGGGAAGCCCTACAGTTACTATTACCACTTTAAGAGAATAACAAAAAATAAATCATGATATAATGCCGATTAGCGATGCAGGTCGTCACTTTTTTTATGGAAAGAAAGATCATTGGTCCCAATATTCACCAGATGTTTGCTGAACCTATCCAAGTATAATAATTAATGGCAAATTACCGCCATATTGAAATTTATTCTGTATCTTTGAAATCGGAAAAGAATAAAAGAGAATAAAAACTCAGATGTTGTCGAAGTGGAATAATTAATGGAAGAATATATGGCTAAATAACGGGTATTAACGTTAAAAAGGAACAGGCTGGCGCTAACGCGCTGGCCTGTTTTTGTTCCTCGCGGAATATGTGTTTTAGGTCTCGCAGAAAGCGCAGAAAGCGCAGAAAGGGTTTCGCCTGACGGCGAAAAATAGGTCACACAGAAAGCACGGAAAGCACAGAAATTTTTATTCGCTGACGCTCATAAATGGCGGCCTGCGGCCTTGGGCTGCTTCTCAAGGTTAATTTCCACAAAGTTCTTGAACGTCTTGCCCAGTTTTCTTGCTGCAGCCGTTTTGCCCACCTGACGTGCACCGCGAATCAGCAGCGGCTTGCGTCTGGCCGAGTTTTTCCACTCAAGTGGCTTGCTGTCAATATGTTTCCTATAGTATGCCATACATTTTTACGTTTGAGATTCAAGTACAAAGATATAGTTTTTATCCGAAATACAGGGCAAAAAAATATTTTTTTTATCCAAAACACAGGCCAAAAACCACTTAATTCCAGCTAAAAGAAAGCCCATTTGTGCGCCAGAAAGCTATGATAGCATTTGGCATGATTTTGCAAGACTTGAAATATCATCCTCGCAGTTTGGTGTCGGAAATGAGCGAGCGTCTGCCGGATATACCTTTTACTGATCTTCAGAAGTGTGTTAGAAAGATGGCCATAGAAGGGACTTTGGTGCATGAAGGCGGGCGTAAATATAGACGTTACAATTTGCCTTAAATCTTTTCTTTCAAGAGTTGGCAGTAAAAAAGGTTTTTTACAGTAATAAAGAAAGAAAAGAAACGTAATCAGTTGATAATTAATATGTTATTTTGTTTTCTTAATAAGAAACAAAGAAAGAAAAAAATCAAAAATAAGGTAAGCTTGCGGCGATCGCCGCCTTGCACACTTCCTAAATATATCGCACGTTTGCAATTGAATAAAAAACCGCTAAAATCGTTTTTTCGCCTAGCGGCGAAAGGGAATGGCTCGCAGAAAGCGCAGAAATAACTCGCCTGACGGCGAAAAGGAGGTCGCACAGAACCGACGCAGGAGCGAGCGGAGAGCCAAGCTTGCTTGAGCTATCCCGAGCGACAAGGAGGAAGACGAAGTCAAATCACGGAAAACACAGAAATTTTTATTCGCTGACGCTCATAAATTGTTTCTCGCAGAAATCGCAGAGAGCGCAGAAATGGCGGCCTTCGGCCTTGGGCTGCTTCGCAGCTGGTATGTCTCGCAGAAATCGCAGAGAGCGCAAAAAGGTTTTCGCCTGACGGCGAAAAGGAGGTCACACAGATTACACGGATTGCACAGATGCTAATAGATGAATCCAAAGAGCCACAAGGGTATTTTGTTGCCGAAACCTGTCTCGATGTTGTCGGCCACAACATAGCTGTCGGGAAGGTCGGCAATCTGCTTGAAGCCCTTCCTTTTGCCACCAACCTCGAAAGTGTACTTCTCGTCAACCAGCAGATCGCCCTGTGGAGCGTGGTGGATGGTGTGACTGTGTGACATCATGGCGGAGAAGAACGATTCGCGGGCAGTGCCGGCATCGGCAGTGGAACCCAGTGCGTGCATCAAGTTGGTGTTGTTCAAGAGAATCTTGTCGGGCTTGCCTAACGCTTTCAGGCTCTTGCCTTGGGCATGGAGCTGACGGATGAGTTCGGCTCGCTCGAGCAGTGAGAGTAGGTGTATGAGCTGGTTGCGTGTTGTGGAAAGAATGGCGCACATATTGGCAATGTTGGGGGTGAACGGTGCCGACTGTGCGAGAAGCATGAGCAGGCGTTTGGCCTTCTGGAGAGTCTCGTACGAATTATTTCTTTACGGAGAAAGAAATTCTTTAAAAAAGTTTCTTTTCAAGGAAAGTTTTTGTGATTTCCACATTGTGTTGATGCTCTCCTCGAAAACATAATGGTCCTCACTATCGCGAGTGAGCACTCCGTTGTAGCACTGGCCCTCCACAAGCAGGGCATCGTTCTGCATGACCGTCTTGAGGTCGGGTTTCAAGTTTCAAGTTTCAAGGCTGGCACCAACGCGCTGGCCTTTTTTTTATGTCTCACAGAGACACATATTAATGTCTCACAGATTACACAGATTACACAGATTATGCTTGCCTTGCGGCAAGCGGCTGGCGCACGACGGGGCTAGCGCACGTAGCGCTTGATGCTGTCGCGAAGGTTGCTAGTGTTGAAGTTCACGAGTATGCCTATATGCTTGTCAAGAAGCCTCAGATAAGTTAAGAGCTGTTTGGTGAACACAGGTTTCATATCCTCAACAGACTTGAGTTCAATGATTACTCTGTCGTTGACCATAAGATCGAGACGCAGGGGTGTCTTCAACTCATTGCCCTTATACATAATGGGTACTTCCATCTGTCGGACTACCTCCAAACCACGCTGTTCGAGCTCAAAAGCCAACGCTTCTTCATATACTGATTCCAGTAAACCAGGACCAAGTTCATTGTAAACATCAAAAATAGCACCTCTAATCTCGTAAGTAATATCGTTGTCGGTCATAATTTATAGCTTTATGTTATTAGTATTTAACGTAAAACGTCGAAGAATATTGCGTGCGGTAGCCCAGCGCCTTTAGGCGCGCTCGCCGAAGGCGAAAATCTGTGAAATCTGTGCTATCTGTGAGAAACAAAAAAAAGAGCTCTTTGGGACAGGGGGACGGGTACCTGTCACGTGAGGGAATAAAAGGTAGAAAATTGGGGGAATTAGAGAAAAAAGTTGTAAAATTATTCAGCCGTGTACAGCGTGTGGTGACGCTGGACGGGCTGTTTGGATAAAATAGATATAAAGGGCTTGTTGAAGCAAAATATTCCATAATTTCACCGATGTTTCAAAATAAAGTTGTATTTTTGCGGCGAAATTTAACGGCGGTAAAATTTACGGCCATAAAAAAACAAGGGTATGAAGAAGTTTTCAAAAAGACCCGACCCAAATTTGGCGTTCCCCAATCCCAATCTTCCACGCCTCTGCTTCATCAAGAACGTAGTGAAGAATCCTCGTATCATCATCGGGGACTACACGTACTATGATGACGTGGATGGTGCGGATCAGTTTGAGAAGCACGTCACCCATTTCTACGATTTTATCGGTGACAAATTGATTATCGGGAAGTTCTGTGCCATCGCCAAGGGCATTGAGTTCGTAATGAACGGTGCGAATCACAGGATGGACGGCGTGACCACCTATCCTTTCTACATTATGGGCGGAGACTGGGGCAGTGCCATTGCTCCAGTCAAAGATGAATTGCCCCTGAAGGGTGATACGATTGTGGGAAATGATGTCTGGATTGGTCAGAACGTAACCGTAATGCCTGGCGTGCATATTGGTGACGGGGCTATCATCGGTGCCAATTCGGTTGTAGCCTCGGATATTCCTCCGTATACTGTTGCTGCAGGTAATCCGTGCAGGGTAATCCGGAAGCGATTTGACGAGGAATTAATAGCCTTCCTTTTGGATTTGAAGTGGTGGGACTGGGAGATTGAAAAGATTGAGGAAAACTTTGAAGCCCTCTCCAGCGGTAACCTTTCGTTGATTAGGGAGATTGGCAAGTAGTCAGTTAGGACTCAAGGCTTTCTGAGCGGCTTGGGCTGGGTGCTTGACCGCAAGAAGCATCGGCCTTATTGGCCTGATCATTACGGCAAAGCTCTGTCTGCATCGGTAGACAGGGCCTTGCGCTGCTTCGCAGCTGGTATGTCTCGCAGAAATCGCAGAAAGCGCAGAAATTTTTATTCGCTGGCGCTCATAAATTATGTCACACAGATGGCACAGATTGGTTTTTTGCTGGCGTGAAAAATTGCTTCGGGGATGTAACAAATTGTGTTGGGGGGATACTATAGGGGTGGAGAAACAAGGGAGTTGAAAAGTGTAAAATAATGCGTTTTAAAGTTTGAAAAAGTGTAAAATAATGCGTTTTAAAAATTGATTTTTTGCAAAATAATGCGTTTTGAATATTTTTTTAGTATCTTTGCAACCAAATTAGACGGACGTTATGAAGAAGAAAAAAGAACCTAAAGTGATAGATAAGAGGGTGTTAGAGTATGTGCTCACTGAGCAGCAGGAAGAACTGGAGGCGAGAGATCAGGAAATTCTCTGCCACAGGAAGGAAGAGGAGCAGGTGGATTTGAAGAGCACTCAGGCCCAGTGCGTGATTGGCGTTAGAAGAAGCGGCAAATCGACGCTGTGCTATCAGGCACTGCATCAGGCGGGTCTGAAGTATGCCTATGCCGACTTCGACGACGAGCGTCTGGAGGGTATGGACGGCACGCAGCTGAACGATGTGCTGGAGGTGCTGTACAAAATCTATGGTGATTTTAATTGCCTTTTCTTGGACGAAATACAGAACGTGGACGGTTGGCACCTGTTTGTGAACCGTTTGCTCAGGAAGAAGATGAAAGTGGTGATCACGGGTTCGAACGCGAAACTGTTGAGCGGCGAGCTGGCCACCCACCTGACGGGCAGAAACAAGGAGATAGCGCTGTATCCGTTCTCGTTCACGGAGTTCTGCAAGATGAAGCAGGTGGACATGGAGCGCAAGACGACGAAGGCGGAGGCATTCCGCAGAGTTGCGTTTGATGAGTATCTGAAGCAGGGCGGTTTTCCGGAACTGATGGTGATAGATGACGGTCGGGCTTATGTGAGCGGACTGGTGGACAATATTCTGAAGCGCGACATCGAACAGCGTTACAAAATTGCGTACAAGGCTGCGTTTGAGAGCATGGCGCACCATCTGCTGAACGTGTCGCCCGCAATTGTGGTGATAAAAGACTTGGCGGAGCTGTTCCACTTCAAATCGGAGCATACGGCAAGAAACTATGTGAATTACCTGAAGGAGGCTTATATGCTGATCGGGGTGAAGAAATACGCGCAGAAGAGCAAGGTGAGGGCTGTGCAGGAGAAGGTGTATGCGGTGGATGTGGCGATGATGAGCGAACGCGAAAACGCCTTTGCGGGCGAGAACTTGGGACACAGGCTGGAGACCATCGTGCTGGTGCACCTGATGCGCTACTGCAAGGCCAACGAGCTGGATGTGTACTACCTGAACGAGCGGAACAGCGAGTGCGATTTTGTGGTGTGCAAGAAGAACAAGGTGTTGCAGGCCATTCAGGTTTCTTATGATATATCGGCCGAGAAGACGCGCAAGCGTGAAGTCAACGGGATGCTGATGGCGGCAAAGGTGACGAAATGCGAGAATCTGCTTCTGTTGACCGACCATGAGAGCGAGGTGATAGAGCAGGGTGGGCGCCGGATGAAGGTACAGCCTGTGTATGAGTGGTGCGGTGAGATGGGGATTTAGGTCTCGCAGAAATCGCAGAGAGCGCAGAAAAAATTTCAGCGATATCTGCGCTTTCTGCGAGAGCTAATCTGCGAAGCACTATCGTTTAGAAGTTCATGTTGTAGCTGGTGAGCCATTCGGTGTTGACGGTGAAGTCGCTGCCGGCGGAGGCGTTGTAGAGCGAGCCCGTGAGGATGGTGGCGCGGTTGCGCTTCAACGGCACATTGTTCACCACTTTGTGGGAAATGGACTCGCCAGAGGCGTTGAGCACGTCCAAAATCACGTTTACGTTCTGCTCGTCGCTGTTGAGGAAGAGGAAAGTGGTGGAGGTGGAGGCGGCGCCCTCGGCCGCACTGATGTTCACGGTGTTGATGAAGCCGTTGTTGTCGGTGGACAGTCCTGTGGTGGGGTTGAAGCTCTTGCTGCCGCCCGACAGGGTTATCCGCAACTTGCTGGCATTGGCCGTCCTGCCATCGGAGGAGATCACCTGCAGCTTGGTGACGACCCTGCTGAGCGTGGCGCTGAGGTTCACCTCTTCGGTGGAGGAGATGGTCACCGCTTGGGTGACCGCAAAGGTCTCCAGGGCGTGCTCGCCCGTGTAGGAGGCCAGCGTGGGACTGGTGAGCGTGAACGGGCTTCCGTCCATAGTGGAGTAGCCGACGACCACCATCGTGTAGCTGCCCATGGGGAGACTCAGGTCGAAGTCGCCAAAGGTGGTGTAGGTGCTCGCATCGCTTTTCACCTGCGTCACCTTGTACTGTTCTGTGCCATTAGGGGTGTAGAAGGCCAGCGTGACGGCTTTGATGGCGCTGCAGTCGGCAATGCTGCTCCGTGTCTGCGGAAATTCTTCCTGACTTACGGTGAAATTGTCCACATGGATGCGGACCTTGGCCACGCCTTCGGTTTTCTGGCATCCGGTCAGCAGCAAAATGGCTGCCATGAGGGTTAGTAACTGTTTGAAAGTTTGTTTCGGGTTGTTGACTGGTTTTAAGTTTTTGAATAAGTTTTTCATTGTTAAGTGAATTTAAGTGGGTTAAATAAGCAAATCCATAATCAAAACTACACTTATTTTCACTTTGTATCTTTCTATTTCATAATCATTTGAACATTTCGTGAGGCCCTTTTGGACTATCGTTTTTCAAGGTGCAAAAATAATAAAAAATACAATATGGGATAACAATTTTGTAATTTTATGAGAGGCTCGCGATGTTGACCCAAAAAATGTTGTGGAGAAATAAAATACGTGTTTTTGTATAAAATTTGTATTTTTGCAAGTTTGATTTGTGTTACCAAGTGAAATTGTAAAAATCTATATATTATGAACATCCTTGTGACTGGCGGTGCCGGGTTTATCGGCTCCCATACCTTAATAGAGCTTTACGCAGCGGGACACACCGCTGTGGTGGTCGATAATCTGAGCAACAGCAATCCGGAGGCGCTCAAGCGGGTGGCTGAGATTATAAAGGTGTCGGAGATCCCTTTTTACAACACGGATATCCGCGATAGGGAGGGACTCGAAAAGGTCTTTTCAGAGCATAAACTCGATGCCTGCATCCACTTTGCCGGTCTCAAGGCCGTGGGCGAGAGCGTGGAAAAACCGTGGGAGTATTACGAGAACAATATTGCCGGAACCTTAGTGCTGGTGGACGTGATGCGAAAGCACGGCTGCAAGAACATCATCTTCAGCTCGTCGGCCACGGTGTATGGCGACCCGGCAGAGATTCCCATCACGGAGAATTGTCCCAAAGGACAGTGTACCAACCCTTACGGCTGGACCAAGAGTATGCTGGAACAGGTGTTGATGGACATCCAAAAGGCTGATCCTGAGTGGAATGTGGTGCTGCTGCGCTACTTCAATCCCGTGGGCGCGCATCCGAGCGGCAGGATAGGGGAGAACCCCAACGGCATCCCCAATAACCTGATGCCTTACATCACCCAAGTGGCGGTGGGCAAACGCAAAGAACTGGGCGTCTTTGGCAACGACTACGATACCCCCGACGGTACAGGCGTTCGCGACTATATCCACGTGGTGGACCTCGCTACAGCGCATGTGTGTGCGCTCAAGGCCATCGACCGTCGTTGCGGTTTGGGTATCTATAATGTGGGAACGGGCAACGGCTACAGCGTTCTCGATATGGTGAAGGCCTTCATCCGCGTGAATGGCGTGGACGTGCCCTACAGCATCAAACCGCGTCGTGCGGGCGACATCGCCACCTGCTACTGTAACCCCTCAAAAGCGGCGAAGGAACTCGGCTGGAAAGCGCAATACGGCATCGACGAGATGGTGCGTGACAGCTGGAACTGGCAACGTCAGAATCCCGATGGCTATCCGGAACGATAAGGCGATAAGGTGGTGGTTGTATTAAAAATTGTTAAATGTGTGAAAGTGTAAAGATATTTGTTACTTTTGCAAATTCAAATTTAAACTAAAAGCTATATGTGCGGAATAGTAGCATACGTGGGCCATCAGAACGCCTATCCGATCCTCATCGAGGGTCTGAAAAGATTGGAATATCGTGGTTATGACAGCGCGGGTGTCGCTCTGTTGAACGCCAACGACGAGCTGAATGTTTACAAAGCCAAGGGCAAGGTTTCCGATCTGGAGGCTTCTGTAGAGGGCAAGGACATCAGCGGGCATATCGGCATTGCCCACACCCGTTGGGCCACCCATGGCGAGCCCAACCAGACCAATGCACACCCTCATCTCTCCAATTCGGGCAACATGGCCTTGATCCACAACGGCATCATCGAGAATTACATGAGCCTGCGTAAGGAGCTGGAAAAGAGAGGTTTCACCTTTAAGTCAGCCACCGATACGGAGGTGCTGATCAACTTGATTGAGGATGTACAGAAAAGCGAACATGTGGATCTGTTCGAGGCCGTACGCATTGCCCTGAACCACGTGGTGGGCGCATACGCCATCGCCATTGTGGAAAAGGGACATCCTGATGAGATCATCGCTGCCAGAAAAGGTAGCCCTATGGTGATCGGTATCGGCAAAAACGAATATTACATCGCTTCCGATGCGACTCCTATTGTGGGCCGCACTCAGAAGGTGGTCTACATTGAGGATGAGCAAGTTGTGCGCGTAAAACTTGGCGAAGACCTCTATATCAAGACCATCCATGATGTGGAAGCCATTCCATACGTGCAGAAACTGGAGATGAACCTCGATTCTATCGAGAAGGCCGGCTTCGACCACTTCATGATGAAGGAGATTTACGAGCAGCCGCGTATCGTGCGCGATACCATGCGCGGACGTCTGCATCCCGATACCAATTCGGTAAGTCTTGGCGGTATTTTGAAATATGAGAAACAGCTGCTTTATGCCGACAATATCGTCTTTGTGGCGTGCGGTACCTCATGGCATGCCAGTCTGGTGGGCAGCTACCTCATTGAGTTCCTGGCCAAGATCCGCGTGAAGGTGGAATACGCTTCCGAGTTCCGCTATCGTCACCCGGTCATCACGCCTCATGACGTGGTGATTGCCGTGTCGCAATCTGGCGAGACTGCCGATACTCTTGCCGCCATCAAGCTGGCCAAGGAGGAGGGCGCGGTCGTACTGGGCATTTGCAACGTGATCGGTTCCTCTATCTCCAGAGCCACAGATGCCGGTATATACACCCATGCGGGTCCTGAAATCGGTGTGGCCTCCACCAAGGCGTTTACCTCACAGGTAACCGTGATGGCTATGCTGGCCTTGCGTTTGGCCGAACTGAAGGGAACGCTGACCAATGAATATCGTTCGCAGTTGATCCATGAACTGGACTCCATCCCTGAAAAGATCCAGTGGACGCTCGATCACAGCAGCCATGTGAAGGATATCGCGGCCAAGTACAAGGATGTGCGCAATATGCTCTATATGGGCCGTCTGCAGAATTATCCCGTGGCACTGGAAGGCGCATTGAAGTTGAAGGAGATCTCCTACATCCACGCCGAAGGCTATCCGGCTGCCGAGATGAAACACGGTCCTATCGCCCTGATTGACAAGGATATGCCGGTAGTATTCATTGCAACTAACCGCAATACCTACGAGAAAGTGCTCAGCAATATCCAGGAGGTGAAATCGCGCGACGGCAAGATTATCGCCATCGTGAGCGAGAAGGATGTGACCGCCCGCGAAATGGCCGACCACGTCATCGAGATTCCCGAGAGTTTATCTATCTTCTCACCGCTGTTGGCCACCATCCCGTTGCAGATTTTCGCATACCACATTGCCGTCATGCGCGGTTGCAACGTCGATCAGCCCCGTAACCTGGCCAAGTCGGTGACGGTGGAGTAGGCGAGAGTTCTTTGTCGCAAGAGCAATAAAAAAACCGGTTCGTTTGAACCGGTTTTCTTTTTATTTGAAGTTTGAAGATTAAGCTTCTTCTTCAGTGCCTTCCTCAGTGGCAGCAGCTGCAGAACCACGGGTCGGAATCACTTGGATGATCACCTTGTTGGGGTTGTCAACGATTTCAAGATTGTCGATGTGAACATCGCTGATCTTGGTCATGTCGTTGATTTCCAAGTTAGAGATGTCGGAAACAACCTCTTCGGGGATGTTTTCGAGCAGACCGCGAACTTTCAGTTTGCGAACGCGTTTTTTGAGCAGACCGCCCTTCAAGACGCCGGGAGAAGTACCCGCGATCTTCAACGGGATCTCGATGGTGATGGGCTTGCCGTCAACCACTTCGAGGAAGTCGACATGCATCAACTTATCGGTGATGGCGTGGAACTGGGTCTCTTGGACGATGGCCTTGCGGACGTCGCCGTCGATGTTTACCTCTGCATATCTCACCTCAGGGGTGTAGAGCAGGTTTTTGAACTGTCTCTCGTCCACGACAAACATTTTCTGATCTTTTCCGCCGTAAATCACGCACGGAATCATGCCCTGACTGCGTTGGGCTCTTGCATCTTTTTTCCCTACGTTCTCTCTTAGAGAACCGCTAATAGATACTGATTTCATATTGTTATTTAATTAATTAGGTGTTTTTTAAATCGGCGGCAAAGATACGATTTTTTTCAATACGTCCCTACAGAAACGAAACGACTTTTTCCAGATACGTGGCATCCGTGCTATCAAATGTGGCCAGATGTTCGCTGTCGATGTCGAGGACGGCGATGATTTCGTTGTTGTGGAAGACGGGGACGACGATTTCGCTGCGAGAGGCGGAGGAGCAGGCGATGTGTCCGGGGAACTGCTCGACGTCAGGTACCACGAGGGTGCGGCGTTCCTTCCATGCGCTGCCGCAGACGCCACGTCCGTACGGGATGCGCGTGCAGGCCAACGGTCCTTGGAACGGTCCGAGTACCAGCTCGTTGCCGACGACGCGGTAGAAGCCGGTCCACCAGAAGCCGAAGGTTTCGTGCAGCATCGCCGCCATGTTCGCCATATTGGCGATGAGGTCTACGTTTGTGTCCATCACCGCTTGGATTTGCGGGAGGAGGGATTCGTAATTTTCGGTTTTATTATTGCCTGTGATGGTAATGTTTTCCATTGTTTGCAATTGATAATGGATAATGATTTTTAATCCCAGGGTTTGCGCTGCGCTTACCCCTGGCTACCAAGCTCTTGCCCCTACGGGGCTGCTCAAGGAAAGTGTTTTATTTATATAAAAATCGCTTGATGGATTTCTTCGGGGTTTTTTCAAACTCGTCCTTCTTGATCTCGATGTTGAAGATTTGGGCGTATTTGGGGAGGCGTTCGTTGAGCTTTTGGAGGTTCTCCTTCATCAATTCGGGGATGGTTTTGCGGAAACGGAGCTCGCCTTCATAGTCGGGGAAGACGAGGGCGATGAGCTTGCCTTCGCGCTCCACCACTACGGATTCGACCACACCTTCCATGTCGTTGAGTTTGCCTTCGATCTCCTCGGGGTAGATGTTTTGCCCGGAAGCGCCCAAAATCATGGTCTTGTTGCGGCCCTTGATGAAGATGTTCTGCTTCTTGTCGATAAGTCCGAGGTCGCCGGTGCGCATCCAGCCGTCGTCGGTGAAGGTGGCGCGAGTGGCCTCGTCGTTCTTATAGTAGCCCACCATGATGTGCTCGCCGCGCACAAGAATCTCGCCAACCTCGTTGTAGGGGTCTTTCGAGTCGATGCGGATTTCGTTGCGGGGGAGGATGTGTCCGGCGGATCGGGGCACGAACTCGTTGACGCGGCAGCCGCCGATCAGCGGACCGCACTCGGTCATGCCGTAGCCCACAATGAGCGGGAACTTGACCTCCAGCAGCAGCTTCTCCACGTCGGGATTAATGGCCGCGCCGCCCACGATAAAGTACTTGAGCTGACCGCCGAAGGCCTTCATCAGCTTCTTGTGGATGGTGTTGACCACGAACTTGCGGATCACGAGCGTCTTCATAAGCCGTTGCACAGCGGGCTTTTCGAGGACCGGCATTACCGCGCGTTTACAGATTTTTTCGATGACGAGCGGCACCGTGACGATGATGTAGGGCTTCACGTCGGCGAAGGCCTTCATCAACAGCGTCGGGGTGGGGGATTTGGTCAGGAAGTGGATGTGGCAGCCGTCAGCCAACGGGTAGAGGAACTCGGCCAACTGCCCGTACATGTGCGCTAACGGCAGCATGGAGACCACGTTCTGACGGCCTCCGGGAGGGAGACATTCCAGTCCCGTGTCGATGTTGGAGGAGAGACTCCGGTAGGTCAGCATCACCCCTTTCGGGTCGCCGGTAGAGCCGGAGGTGTAGTTGATGAGCAGCAAGTCGTCGAGACCGCGCACTGTGAAGATGTGGTTGTTCTGCGGTATGTAGAGCGGCTCGCGCGACACCGTGATACCCTCGCGCTTCGTGGCGATGAGGGAAAAGTCGGTGAGCGATACGATGGCCTCCAGGTTGGGCATGTGCTCGGCGTTCATGTTCTTCCAAACGTACGGACCCACGATGAGTAACCGTGCTTCGGAGTGGTTGATGAGCGATTCGATGTCCTCGCCGGAGAATTCATGCAGCACGGAGACGATGACCGCGCCGTAGGAAGCGATGGCTAAGTAGGAGATGGCCCATTTGGCGCAGTTACGTCCGCAGAGCGCGATTTTGTCGCCCTGACGGATGCCCATCTCTTTGAAAAATTCGCGCAGACGTGCGGTCTCCTCCGCCACCTGTTGGAAGGTGTAATTGTCGGTGCCGTTGTAATCCGTCAACGCGGGTTCATTCCAGTATTTCGGAAAAATTTCGTTATAATGTGCAAATAGATGTTTGGTCATTTTGCTGATTGTCAATAGGATATAATGGTTTTAACGATTTTTAACACAGCGGCAAAAATACAAAAAGTTTTGAATATTTTCCGCTATAAGTGTTAAGGTCAAAACAAAGGCTTTTTACTCTTTAACGTAACCCTTTAAATCTTCCACTGAGAAACAGAATTCGACGACTTCTGACTTCTTCTGCTTCTTAGCCTTTTTCTTGTCGGGGGTGTCGGTAGCGAGGGGGACGTAACGGTGACATATTCCATAACCGGAACGGACGCACATCAAAGTCAGGTAGGTGACCGTAACGTCCTGCGACATGAGCTGCGACCGAAGCGTCCATTCAACGGTGGCTCGGTTCTCTTTCACCATCTCGAAATTGCTCAAGACGGTGTATTGGTAAACCAGATGATTGCCGTCAATGTACATGGTGTCCAACCGGGTCATGAAGTCGAGCAGCTTGGGAAGTTGCGCGTTTGTGGTTTCGATGACCGAATTGAGTGAATATCGGGCACGCTCTTTTTCATTCAGGGAGTTGTCGCCTATAACCATCTCTTTGATCTCCTCTGGGGAGAAGGAGATGGTGAAGGTGGAGTCGGTGTCCAGCACTCGGGAATGCAACAGCCAACCACCGTCCAATTTCGCAAGAAGTGTGAAAATGTTGCTTTCACCTCCAGCGAACACCATCTGATTCCGTATGCCATTCTTTATGGCAGAGGTGCCAACGGCAACCTGTTCCATAGAATCTATGTGAATGTAATAATGCAGGTTTTTGTAATCATAGACCATGCTGTCGATGATCATTCCTCCCGACACCATAGGACACAACTCTTTGCTGGTTTTGGCAATGTCGTGGGCGAAATGTTCAGCCTCAAGATGTTCCTTGAACTTTTCCGTTGAGGTTTCGTCCATTGTCCGGACAACGAGTTTGGAACTCCGGATTTCATCCGTGCTGATGTCAATCTGAAACCCTTTGAGGGTGTTCTCTTCGATGTAAACGAATCGGAATCCTTTGAGATACTCGAATAACTCTTCCGGAGTGTAGTATGCCTCGCTTTCGGATTCCGTATCTTCTGATAAGTCGTCGAAATTGGCCTTCAGCGCCTTAATAAGGCTGCTCTTCAGGATGTCGATCTCATCCTGCGACTGAGGCTGGTTGAGTTTTCCTTTTTTGAAAATATAGTTGTAAATCAGGATGCCATCTTGGGCTTCCACCTCCACGGACCGCAGATTCGAGTTCGTTTCTAAAATGCCTTCCGCTTCCGCCTGGCTCTCTGCCAGCAGCATCTTCATGATTTCGTCGCCCTCGGTTTGAGCGCAACAGAGGCTGGCAAGGCTGCAAAACAGGATAAAGAGGAGGTTACGTAACAACCCCACACTGCGCTGGCGCTTGTGTGGGGTTAATTGCACATCGTGCGTTTTGCCCCTATCGGGGCTGCTCAATGAATTGATTTTCATTATCAATTATCAATTTTCAATTTTCAATTAGAATGATGTTGTCACAGACAAACCACAACCAAACGATGCGGGCACGGCGCGACAGACACCGCCGACGCAGAGGATGCCCTCCTTCGTTTTGCCGAAGTTCAGGGCGATGCGCGTGGTGTTCCACACGTATGCGCAGGAGATGTTGTAGTAGTGCACCTTGTGGTCTTCCAGCGGGTTGCCGTAGTTCCAGTCGTCGCCAATGGAGAAGAACCAGCTCGGGCTAATGGAGTACTCCAACATGGCGTACACACTGCTGCCGTCGTCGTCTTTGGTGTAAAGATGTTGCAGCTCAAGACGCAGGGCGTGCTTCGGCGTGATCTTGTAGGAGAGGTCGGAGGCGACCAGATGACCGCGCATCATACCTTCGTGGCCTTGCAGAATCTCCAGGTTGTAGGTGATGTAGTTGTATGCCAAGATCCATTTCCACTTCTTGTTGTTGAAGCGGTGGCTAATTTCCAGACCGATGTCTTGGTAGAGGAGATTGGGACCGAATTTGAAGAAAGAGGAGGTGTAGCCCATGGTGCCCATAGGGGTTCCGTTGTCAATGGCCTCTTGCACAGGCACTTTGTCGATGTCGTGGAAGCGGGAGTAGTTGAAGGTGATGTCGGTACCGTACTTGCCGCCGAGCGCGGTCTTCTTGGGAATCTGGTAGTTGACCTGCAACTGCGCACCAATCTGGCTGTTGGGCTGGCTGGCGTAGCTGTAGTCGCCGATCAGCTGGTAGGAGTACTGACGGTTGATGGCCGGTATGCAGTTGATCATCAGCAGCGAATTGTTGTTTTCCCAACGTTGGGAGCGGTATTCCATGTTGTCGGCACGGATGAACGAGGCGGCGATGCCTAAACCCTGGCGGGAGTAAGTGGCTGACAGGAAGAGTGATTGGCCGGGTTTGTAGATGAACTCATTGGAGATGTTCGGGTCGTTCATCTTGCGGGCATATTCTGCATCAATGCGGAAGTCCTTATAGCCGAAAGTTCCGCGGGCAGCCCAAGTGGCCACGTTTTCGGGAATCTTATCCAACGGGATGACGGCAGCGCTGTTTTCGCCCGTGCTGTCTGTGGTGTAGAAGAAGATGCTTTGGTCCGCTTTCTCGAATTTGCTCACCACATTGGCACCTACGCGTGCGATGAAGCCCTTTTCCTGTATTTTCGGGAACATTTCGCCGAAGGAGAGTTCTACGTCCGCACCTCGCACGTAGTCTTGGCGACCCAAGTAGGGATCGAAGTTGTAACGTTCAATACCCCAAACGCCTTTGATGTAGATGCCCTTGTAGGGGGTGAGTTTGATGCGTGCGCCGAGCAGACTGTTGTCGATGCCAAGCTGGCGGTCTTCGTAGGCTCTGAGCGTCAGACCGTTGCCGAACTGTTCGTAGAAATTACCCGCCGTCACCGAGATGAACTTGTTGGTGTAGTCGGCGAAAAAGTACTTGATTCCCTGACCTTGATACCCGATCTTCTCGAAATCGATGAGCGGGAACATGTAGAACTCGTAACGGGCGCCGGCGGAAAAACCACCGTTAGTGTATAAAATGTTAAGGAAGGCGTTGCCGCGCACTTTCGAATCTACCGGATCTGCTCCGATGATGGAGTCGGGGATGTAGTACATGCCGTTGAAACCGAAGTCACCGCTGACGCGGCTGTTGCCGAACTGGTGCTGAGCATTCGCGCTCCAGCAGCACAAAAAGAGGAAAGTGGCGAGCAGAACCCGCTGTATAGATTTGAAATTCATATAGTTGAATTATGGTGAGACTTACTTTTTGACTAATGATTTGATGACTTCGTAGACCTCTTCCTCGCTTCCGGGAGCGTAGGAGGTGTGTTGCCACACAATCTCGCCGTCGCCGTTCAGGATGCACATGTATGGCACATCGTTGACGTTCATGGCACGTTTGAAGTCGGAGTTAACATCCAGCAACACAGTGTATTCCCAGTTCTTACCTTTCACGAACGGGGCCACGCGCGCGCTGGTCTTGGCGTCATCGATGGAGATGGCGTAGAGTTTCACGCCGGTCTCTTCCACCCAGTCCTCGTATTCGTCAGCAATGGCCAGCAGTTCCGCGATGCAAGGTTTGCACCAAGTGGCCCACAGACTGATAATTACGGGTTTGCCGTCGTTCTGGATGTCCTGTGTGTTGAAGGGGTTGCCGTTCAGGTCCTGAATCTCCACAGCAGGCAACTTGGCCAGATGCTTGTCCTTTGCCTCTTGAGCGAAAACATTGATACTGAGTATCATACAGATGATGACGATGATGTTCTTTTTCATATTCTTGTGATTTTATTGTTTATTACGATTTTGGAATAAGGGGTTCTGATCATCCTCTTGTGCTTCTGGAAAGTGGATCATCAGGTATTCGGGCAGACCGTTTTCCGGGGCGGGCGGGTAGCGCATGAGTAGCGTGCCGTCGGCTTTGTAGAAGATGTGCTCGGGGAGAGTCTCCACGCCCTGCTGCAGGAGCCAGTCGTACTGTTCGTCGAAATAGAGAATCGGCCAGGGGAACTGCTTGCCGTATTGTTTCACAAAGGCTTGGCAGGTGCGCTTGTCCGGATCGACGCACAAGCTCAAAAATTGCACCCGACCTTCGTATTTCTTCTGTAATTCATTGATAATCATCATTTCCCTGACGCAATTGATGCAGTCTGTCTGAAATATATGCAAATAGACAGGCGAACCCTCATATTGTTTAAGGCGTACTTTGTGGCCTTTCTCGTCGAGGAAAGTGACCTCTGCCAATGCTTTTTCCTGCTGCTGGATCTGTTTTAACTTGCTGTTAATCAGCTCTACATGTTTCTCGAATGAGGAAGTTTGACGGATGTAGTCCAGCACTTTGAGCACATTGCCGCGGTCGAACTCTTCGTTGTCCAAAAACTCAATCAAGTTCTTGATAATCACCAGTTCACGCAGACGAGCGTTGGTCAGCTTCGGATCGCGACCCGCTTCGTTGAACAGCGTCAAGTAATCGGGATTCTCGTTGATAGTTCGGTCGAGCAGCTCCTTGCTGATATAGGGCGAATAGTAGAGGTAGCCTTCGTAAAACTGGTTGAAAAGCGACATGTAGGCCGGGTTGTTGTAGAGAATGTAGTCGTTGTCGAAATATTTCTGATACAGGAACACCGGTTTTTTGTTGTATTGCAGCATGTCGATGCCGCCCATGGTGTAATAGCCGTAGGATTGATAGAAATTGGTTGGATTGTATTGGAAATTAAAGTGTTCGCCGATGATGTCGCGTACGGTGTCGAAGATGCTGGAGTCGTACCCGTATATCATCTTGTAGGCATATTCATTGGAAACACGGCTGAAGTAGCTGGAGAAGCGGTTGATTTTGAAGTTCAGGTCGTTGGTGTCCTTTTTGGCGTTCTCGATTTGGAGGAATCCACCGTATTTTTCAGGGTTAATCAGCTGATACAGAACGGTGTCCACACTGATGGTGAAGTTGTAGCTGTTAGCGGGTACGATGAAGAATTCCGCTTTGGAGGTGCGGATGGCGAGCTGTGCCAGCTGGATGTCGGTGGTGTTGTATTTCAGGGTGAAATGCCCGTGTTTGTCGATAATGTCGGTGGTCGCAACCTCTGCAATGCCGTTCAGCAGGTCGTGGAACACCAGCAGCCGTATCTCCTCTCCGGCAGCGAATGTGGCGGTGCCGGTAATGGTGACGGGCGTCTGCGCGTGAGCGGTTGACAGCACACACAGGCAAATCACGAGGATGATATGGCGAAGCTTTTTGTGCATTTATTGTTGGCGTTCAGGAAGTGGGTATGAGAGGTAGGGGGAATAGTCGGCGCCGAGCGACCAGAGTTCACGAACCAAGGAGGAGGAGAGTACCCGCCACTGCGGCGAGGCGAGGAAGAGCACCGTCTCCACGTCGGGGTTGAGTTGGTGGTTGACTTCGGCCATAGTCTGCTCGTTGGTGAAATCCTGCTCGTTGCGCACCCCACGTATGAGGTGGTGGGCGTTCACTTTGCGGCAGAAATCGACCGTCAGACCGGTGTAAGCGACGACTTCTACGTTAGCGCAGCCGGCATACAGCTTTTGAATCCACTGCATGCGCTTTTCCACAGTGAACGTGTCTTTCTTGTTGATATTGTGTCCGATGGCGATGATGATCTTGTCGAAGAGCGGAAGTGCTTGTCGCACAATGTCTTCATGTCCTTTGGTGAAGGGGCAGAAGGATCCGGCGTATACGGCAATCTTTTCCATGTTCAGTCGCGGATGATGGTGAAGTTATAGTCGTCGAGGAATTTGATGACCCGCGAGGGTTTGAAGTCCATGGAGGTGGCGAGGTCGGGCGACACCACGTAGTCCATCTGGGAAACCACCTCTTGGGAAATCTGGTCGAAGGTCTGCGGGGTGGGCTCTCCGGCGATGTTGGCGGAAGTGGAGATAAGCGGGTGTCCGAGGGCACGGATCAGTCGGCGGCAGAACTCGTGCTGCACGATGCGGATGGCGATGGTGCCGTCCTCGTGGATGAGTTTCTGCGGCAGGTTATAGGCGGCAGGGTAGATGAAAGTGGTGGGGCGAGTGACGTGAGACAGCAGGTCCCACGCAATCAGGGGAATCTTTTGCACATACATAGGAAGCCGCTGCATCGAATCCAGCAGGATAATCATGCTCTTTTTTTCATTGCGCTGCTTGATGCGATAGATGCGCATCAAAGCCTCTTCGCAGGTGGCATCGCATCCGATACCCCACACTGTATCAGTGGGATACAAAATCACTTTGCCCTCCTTCAACAGTGAAACACATTTTTCAATTACCTCTTCCATAGCCGTGGAATTAAAACGGCAAAGATACAATTTTTTGATTTACACGTTTACAAAAAAAGGCCGTCACCTACCGGCAACGGCCCATCATTATGAATTATGAATTATTTTTTGACAAACGATTTCGTCACAACCCCCTGTTCCGTCGTCACGCGCACGAAATACATGCCGCTTGCCAAATCAGAGACGTTGATTTGCGTCTGTAGAGACGGTGTGCACACCGTCTCTACGGTGCGGATTAATTTACCGTACACGTCAAACACCTCCAATGCCTTCACCTGTACATTGTTCATTGTACATTGTACATTGACAACGTCGTTTGCCGGGTTCGGGTAAAGGTTGATGCTGTTCAGCAGGTACTCATCGATGCCTGTAATCATATAGCTCACCGTGTAAGACCAATCACTGACATTTTCGTCGTCGCAAACAGCCTGCACACGAGCATAGTATTGCACATCAGGAATGACATTGTTGATTTGGTAACTGTTTACGTTCACAGATATGGTGGTCCAATCGTTGTTCTCTTTCTTATATTGCACATTCCACAGGGAGACATCTTCGTCGTAGATCCAAGATAGCACGATGGAGTGATCACTTTCCGTGTCGAGGGATTCTCCTGCCGTCAAACCTGTCGGCGCAACGCACGGCTCAGGAACAACCGTGGTGTCGATGGTTCCATTGACAGTAATGTCATCCAAGGTGATGCCGTTTCCGTAGTTGGCAAGGCCTTCGAACGCGATTTGGTAGGTCGCACTCGGGTTGGGCAGCAGCAGGGAGTCCTTCGTCCAAGTTTCCACTGAGGTGGTATACATCTGCAATTGCTGCCATGGCGCCGAAGGAGAGGTGCGGTAGTAGACCGTCAGGAAGTCTTGGTCGTTGCCCCAAGCTTGCTTGGAGTACCAATAGGTCACGTAAGGGCTGCTGAGGTTCGTGAGGTCGAAGATCGGGGAGATCAGCTTCGTGGTGTTGTTGGTCTGAGAAGCATGGTAGAAGTAAGCGTTGTAGGCGCCGCCGTGTGCTTCGGCGATGGGGTTGTGGTTGCCGGTGTTAACAGTCCAGTTTATCGCCCCGAGCACATACTCCTGCATCCAGCAATCGGCCATTACGCCGCCGTTTTCAAAATCTTCGGTGTAGGGGAAGTCGACCACCGTTTCGCAGTAGGTGGAGAATTCTCTGCAAACCCATATTGACTGGTTGTCCGAGCTGCAGTAACTCTGCACGCAAACTTCGTAGGTGCTGCCGGGAGTCAAACCGACGAGCGCGCATATCGGGAAATTGCTGACATCGATGGTTGTCCAGTTGGAACTGCCGACCTCAGTGTATTGCAGAACCCAGTCGTTTTCATCGCCTGTGGGGGTCCAACTGACATCCGCGCTGGTGGTGGTGAGGTTGCTCACAACCAGATTGATGGGTGCAGGACAAGTAACGGCCTCCAAAGAGACATTGTAGATGATGGCACCGGGATTTGAGCCGTCGCTTTGGTCGTTCTTCCACAAGAAGACCAGCTTGCCCGTGGAGTTTGACGTGGGATTGCTGTTCGGGTTAGGCACAATGACTTCCACATGGACGGCGCTGTCGCCCGTGAGGTTGATCATGTAAGGATAGGCACTGAGACTTGTCGGGAAGACAATGGAGTTAGTGCCGTAATCATAGTTGGAATAGTTCACGAAACTATGGCTGGCCGGAAATTCTGCGTCTGCGGGCGCGAAGAAGACCTTCAGGTAGTCGTAGGTGCTTTCGCCGCCCACTTTCACGTCGAAACTGATGCTGATTTCAGCGGTTTCGCCAATGGCAAACAGTTTTTCGGCAGAGACAACGGAGAAGGCACCGTTGGGTGCATAGCCGGCGGTGGTGCCGTTGTTGGTGATAAAGAGGGCACTTTCATTGCCCAGCGAACCGATGGTCCAGTAGTTGGGACGGTTGCCGTTGAGCAGCGTCCAGTTTTGGTCGGAAGTTGCACTGAAGTCGGTGCTGTAAGGAAGGGCTTCCGCTGCCATCGTGGTGGCGAAGGCGATTTCAGCCGGCAGGGAATATTCTCCGCCGCCGCAAGCGGAGCTGACACGCACCATATAGTTTGTAAGGGTTGCCAGGTTGTTGAGAATCACCATGGTGTCGGTGGTCAGTTGCTCGGTCCAAGTGGTGGCGTTTGCAGTTTTATACTCGACCAGCCAAGTGCCTGCACCATTGTCGTTCCAGGAGATTTCAGCGTGGTTGTGGGTGATATTGTCAACGGTCAGACCTGCCGGCGGTGCGCAGCTGCTGCAGCTCACATTCAGAACGAAACCTGCTTGTTGGACGCTGTTGTCAGAGGTGAACCGAATCGTCATAGGCCCTGAGGGGGAGACAATGCTGGCGATAGTGCCGGAACCGCTGAATTGACCGAGCATTGAGCCAGTGGTGCCTACGCCGTCATAAATGCGGAGGTAGTCGTTGTTGTTCTCGGTCGTGTAGCTGCCGGAAACCCCGACATAGCTGCCTGCGGTCTCAGGATAGATCACAAGCTCGGAGTTGCAGTTTGCACTGTAGTTGCCGGTGGCGCCGCCGTTGTCATAAATGACCAACGAGCAGGTGGTTACGGTGCTGTTGCCTGAGACAGCCATGTTCATGGTGCCCGGGATGGCGGTGACAGGACCTACCCAGTAGCTGGACTCTGCGCCACAGTCGGACTGCACGTAGAAATCATAGCTGGTGCCGGTGGTGAGGTTGTCAACAGTGAAAGGATTGGTGCTGGCAGGGACGACGGTTGCATTGGCACTGCCGAGGGTAAAGCCGGTAGGACCGTATTGGATGTTCCAATTGAGGGCGGAACCGTTCTCTGTCCAAGAGAGGTTTGCGGAGGTGGCGGTGGTGCCGTTGACGGTCAGATTCGTCGGTTTGATGCACGTGGTGGCGTATGAAACGACCACATTGTCGATGTGCAGGTCGTTGTCGCCATTGCCGTCGATGGTCGATTCTGCGTAGAAGGCAATCATCACCGTCTCATTCGCATAGTCGGCCAAAGAGATGGTGATCTCCTGACCCGTGGCGGAAATCTGGTTGAAGACATAGTCGCCGGTGCCGTCGTTGCTCCACACCGTGGCATTTGCGGCACTCCAGGTGGCGCCATAGTCGGTGGAGACGATCACCATGAACTTGTCGTCCGCCTGCGCCGAGGTGTTGCTAATGGGAGATGCGCTGTTGTAAGCGGTGAGCGCAAGTTCGAATACCAAAGCCGGATTCGTCAACCCGCTCAGGTCGATGGGCGGGGTCACTAACCAGCGGTTGCAAGTGTTTCCGTAGATGTTCACACGCGCGTGGTTGGCACCGAAAACATACGTGTTCGTGAAGTTCCAGCCAGTGGTGGCGTTGAAAAGCTGTCCGCCGGCGAAGATGTCGCTGGCCCAACCGTTGTAGCGTGCCCAACAGGACGGCAGACTGCTGCTGGCGTCGAAATCCTCCGTGAACGGGACGCTGAATGAGTTGCAAGGGGTGGTGAAGCTGGCGGTTGACAGACTGATGATGGTGTCGCCGTCACAAAGGCTGGCGACGTACCATTGGTAAGTGGTGGTGGGGAGAAGGTTCAGGATGGTGTATCCGGACGAGGAAAGGGTTACGTTCGGAATCATTTCCCAAGTGCTTTCGGATGCCGCCTTATAGTAAATATTGAAAAGGTTGGCATTGCCGTTCCAGCTGAGGGTGGCGGCTGTGCTCGTCACCATGGTGGCCACCAAACCGGAGGGAGGACCGCATGAGGGGATGTTTTCGACCACAACGTCGTCCAGGAACCAGTAAGAACTATGGGTGGACAAATATTTGAAAGCGATGTAATAGTCAGTGGAGGGGTCTGTGTTCACGTTTTCGAAGCTCACCAAGTAGGAATGGGGATTGTTGTCGCCGATTTGCGTGGCGTCGGTGGACCAGACGGGTACGAAAGTACTGCCGTCGTTTGGATTTGTCATGTAACCCACGCTGAAAGTTCCGGAACTGTAGCTTTCGCGGAATGTGGTGAAAGAGATTTGCAGATTGCTTAGGTCGCTGGTCATCTGCGGCATTACAGCGTAAGAGGGGATGCCGCTGACGTGGTTGCATTTGAACATCATCACATTGTCACTGCTGTAGTTGTTTGTGACTGTCGGACCGCCATAATAGGGGTTGAGAATCAACCAGCACCCAGGAATGGTGTATTCCGGAATGTCGTTGAAATTATTCTCGTAAGGAACCGTGATGTTGTTGCAGTCGATGCTGTGGCCGAGGAGCGTGACGTTGGTGGAGACAGTGCCGTCGGTGATGATCATCACCGTGCTGTCGTAACCTTCAGTGGTGGGGGTGTAGCGTACATACAACACCTGGCCGCCCGGCGCGAGGGTGACGTTGTTTGCAAAGATGGAATCGTCAAGGGAGACCTCAAACGGGGCTGTCACAGAAGCGGTGACAGTGCTGGAGATGTTGAAGGCTTCTACGTTGACCGACTGAGAATTAGAACTTTGTCCGACAGCTGTTTCCGGGAAGTGGAGAGTGTTAGGGGTTGCCGTGATGATGGCGGAGACCGCCTCGCTCGTCACCACAATGTCGTCCAAAGCAAGGGCCAATTTGTTTGTGCAGTTGTAATGCCGGAACGCAATATAGACTGTACTGCCCGTATAGTCGCTCAAGCTGACCGTACGTTCCGTCCATGCGCTCGATTGTGTCGGTGTCTCCTCATACAGCAGGGTGAAGGCCGAAGGGTCTGTGGCAGAGGTGGTTGAGATATATACACCATAGTGTTCGGCGTAGTACATCCAGCCAACCTGTCTCCAGAAGGTCAGCGTGCTGTTCCCGATAAGCGTGATGGCGGGTGTGACTAACCAGTTGTCCGGGGTAAGGGGGGTGCTTGAAATTTTGGACAACGAGACCACAGCACCTTCAGATTGGTTGTGGCCTGCGTCAATGACACTTTGCGGATTGCTGCTGTGCATCCATTGATGCCCGTCTCCGTCCGCATCGATGAGCGTCCACCCCGACGGGATGCTGTTTCCCTCGAAATTTTCGCTCAACAATGTTACCTGCGCCATGCCGCTGAAAGCCATCAGCGTCATCAGCATTGCTACAAACAGTAGGCTCTTTTTCATTTTTCGTGTATTTAGTGAATGTAATAATTTCGAAAGTGCAAATATACGATTTTTTTGGTTTAAGGGTTTACACGTTTAGGGGTTTAGGGGAATGAAAAAAGGTCGCCCGAATTTGGACGACCTTGGTTTTTCGGTGTTGTAGAGACGGTGTGCACACCGTCTCTACGGGTTGGGGAATCAATTATTTCTTCACGAAGGATTTTGTGGCTACGCCTTGTTCCGTGGTCACGCGCACGAAATACATGCCGCTTGCCAATCCAGAGACGTTGATTTGCGTCTGTGGAGACGGTGTGCACACCGTCTCCACGGTGTTGATCAATTTACCGTACACATCAAACACCTCCAATGCCGTCACCTGTACATTGTTCATTGTGCATTGTACATTGATGACGTCGTTGGCCGGGTTCGGGTACAGACTGATGCTGTTCAACAAGTAGTTCTCAATACCCACCGTCGTGGTGGCGGTGATGGTCGTGGACCATTCGCTGAGGTTGCCGTTGCCGCAGTCGCCCTGCACCTTGATCTCATACGTGGTCTCAGGCTCCAGTCCGGTGAGGGTGTAGCTGTTAGTGGAACTGGTAGCGGAGTCCCAAGTGTCGTTCTGCATACGGTATTGGATGTTCCAAATGCTTACGTTGGGATTGCCGTTCCAAGCGATGGTGATATAATCGCCGCCAAGAGAAGTGGTGTGCAGACCGGTAGGTAAGTCGCAAGGTTGGGGAACTTCCTCGGGAAGTGTGGTGAAGGTCATCTCTTCTCCATATACGGTGTTGCCGTCGAAGGTGATGAATGCTCTGTAGGTGTAGTCTGTGTTGGCCGTCAACCCGGTGAGGTTGTAAGTCAGACTGTCGCCCGTGACGGTCACAGGATCGTAAGAGCCACCCTCAGTGGTTTTCCATACGAAGCCTTTCGCTGTGATGGTCACGTTGTCAGGGTTGGTGATGGTGCCGTTCAACGTAGCACTGTCCTGTCCGATAGCCGTTGCAGCGGTCGTAGCCACAGTGGGGTCGGTGAGAATCGGACCAGGCCCTGCCGGGCAGTCGCTGGTGAAGGTGAACAGTGTGCCAGCGGAGATGGAGGAAGAGGTGAAAATCACATTGCCTTCAGGATCCATTACGTTAAAGCTGCACTCATTGTCATAATCGCCGGCGTTCCATACCAAAGAGGTGGGCAAGTTATCACATAGTGAAACCGTTGCTGTGGCGGCGGTACCGTTGAGGATGGTGACGCTTGCTACAACCACGCCATTCTGCTGCACATCCAGGGAAGCATTGTTCCAACCGTCTCCATAGCTGTCGTGAAGGCTGAATATGTAGGTGCACTGGTCTGTGACGTCGCAGCCTTCGGTGTAGAAAGTGGTGGAGGCGTATAAAGATTCATCAGCTGAGCCGCAGTTGGCTTTCACACGCACGTCGTATGCGGTGAGGAAGTTCAGACCGGTGAATTGGTAGGAAGGCGTGGTGACAGGGATTACTGTCCAACTGGTGTCGGCATATCCCTTGTATTCCAAAGTCCAAGCGGTTTCGGTGCCGCCAGGTGTCCAGGAGAGATCAGCTGAGCTGGGGGTAACGTTGGTGACCTGGAGACCGGTGGGAGCCGGACAGGTGTTGCTGTAACAGGAGACATAGAGCTCAAAACCGCCATTGACGATAGAAACATCCGAATGGAAATAGAGGGTGATAGGACCCGTGGAGGAAATCAGCTCGGGAATAATAATCCCGGTTCCTTTGTATTCACCGAACATGGTGCCGTTGATGTCTGCGCCGTCATAGATACGCAGATAGTCGCAGCAGGCCTCTGTGTTCAGGGTGCCATGAATGGTAACCAAGCTGATAGTGTCGGTGGGGTAGATGGTCAGAGTAGAGTTGTAGTCAATACCGTAGTCTTGTCCAGCACCACCGTCGTCAAAGATAATCAAATCGCAAGCGGTGATGGTGTCGGTGCTGTTAGCCTGCATGTTATAGGATCCGGGCATGCCAGTGTAGGGACCTATCCAGATGCTCTGGTCATCAGCGCTGCAATTTGCCCGTACGTAAAAATCGTAGGCGGTGCCTGCTGTCAGGTTGCCAACAGTGAACGGGTTGGTGTTGGCTGTAATTGTGGTACCGGTACCCATGGTGAAACCGGCAGGACCGTATTCTATGCTCCAAGAGGATTCGTTACCGTTAGGTGTCCAACTGAGGGTGACGGAATTTGAACCGGCCTCCGTTGAATGCAAAGCACTGGGCTCTTGACAAGAGGGGATCGGCATTACCAGCACATTGTCCATCCAATAGAAATAAGAAGGGCTATTGGAGTGTTGACGGAAGGCGATATAGCGGTTCGGACCGGTCATCGTCACAGAGCTTAAATCCACAATATACTCGTTCCAATAGGAATTTTCAGGTTGGATGATTTCTACAGATTCGAAGGTGCTTACGTCATTCGGATTGCTCATCACACCCACTTCGAAGGTTCCGGATTGGGCTGGGTTCTCAGCCTTCAACATGAACTTCACACGCAGTGTATTGATGTTGGCGCTGAATTGCGGCGATACTGCTGTGGTGGGGTTCGTGGTTGAGGATTGGAAGAAGAGGCTGTTCGACGAAGAGGAATATTGGGCGTTGGTTATATACGGAGCAGCGTTATTGTAAGTGACAGGGAACGACCAGCAGTTCGGTCTGGAGGTGGAACCGTAAGTGTAGGTATCGAAATTCTCGGTGTAGGGGTATGTAGAGATGATGTCACATTCGGTGACGAAGCTCAGAGGACCGATCCAGAGGCTGGTGTCAGCTGGACCGCAAATTGCGCGCACATACACATCGTAGGTGGTTGCGGTGCTCAAGTTTGTCAATGTGGTGGTTGGCGTGTCAATGACGTGCTTCACTGTGCCGTTGCCGTGGGAGAAACCGTACAAACCGTATTCCAATTCCCATTCAGTCTCGTCTTCGCCGGGGGTCCAGTAGATATCAGCCGTTGAGATGGTGATATTGGAGTCGGCCAAAGCAGTAGGTGAAGGACAGCTGTTAACCATAACATTGACGTTGGAGATGATGGCTGCGGGTTGTATGCCGGCAGAAAGGTCGTCCTTCCACATGAACACCAGCTTGGCGGTGGAGTTGAGGTTGGGGTTTTCATTCGGGTTCGGCATCTCTACCTCCACGTGAATCGTGTTGTTTTGGGTCAGATTAAGCTTGTAAGGATAAGAAGGATAGCCTGTCAAAGGCAAATAATCTTGGAAGTTTACGGCGTATGTGGAGTAGCTGTATGGGGAATAGTTGGTGCTTGTAGTGTTGGCAGGATAGGATTCCGTGACCGGAGCAAAGAACACCTTCAGGTAGTCGTAGGAGCTTTCACCACCCACAATAGCGTCGAAAGTGATGGAGAAGGAAGCATGTTCGCCCACGTTGATAAATTTCTCGGCGGTAACCACAGAGAAGTTCGAAATATCGTATCCAGGTGTGGTGCCGTCGTTGGTGACGAACAGGGAGGGCACGTTGTTTACCGAACCCGTTGTCCAGTAGTTGGTGCAAATGCCGTTGTTCAGAATCCAAATGTCGGTGGAATCAGTAAAATTAGCGGTGTAAGGCAGGGAGACAGCGGATGTTGTGGTAGTAAAGTCTAAGGAAATAGGATTGGAGACGCCATCGTTGGAACCGCAGTTTGCTCTAACAATGATCGTGTAGTTGGTAGCAGGTGTCAAGTTGGTAAGGGTGATGGTGTTTCCGTATGCTACTGTAACGATACCAGAGCCAGGGGTGAAACCGGCAGGACCGTATTCCACGTTGAAGTTGGAGGCCGTGCTGCTCCAAGTGAAGGCAGCTTCGTCGGTGGTCACACCAACAAGGGTCAAATTTGTGGGCTCCGGGCAGGCCACAGTCGTGGTGAACGTAATAGTCTGGGTGGCATCAGGGGCGGCAGCGGGTGTGCTGCAGTTGGTGACTACATACACGTGGTATGAGCTCTCAGGGTCAAGACCCGTGATGCTGATTTGGGTGCTGTTGGCAAGGAGACTCAACCAAGGAGCGCTGGCGGGAGCGTCAGCCTTTCGGTAGTAAACCGTCCATGAGGAATGTGTGCTGTCATTGTCCACCCAGGAGATGGTAGCATTGTGACCGTCAATGTTGGTGGCCGTGACGCTGGTCTTCACAGGGGAAGGACATTCGGGAGAGAGTTCGATGGTGAAGTCGTCCACGTTCCAAGAAGAGGCAAGGTTGATGCTGGTGTAGCGCAGGGCCATACGGGCACCAGGTGCGTTCACACCGTTAAAATCGAAGGGACCCATGTAATTACCGTTGCCGGCGCTAGAGCTGCCGCGCGGACCGGGGGCACCGGCGTTGGCGATGGCCACGAAAGTGGTGGCATCAAGGGCGTCTGTCACATAACCGACCTCAATGGTACCGGAGGAGACTGTTGTGGCAGTGGCCCAGAAGGAGAGACGAAGATTGGCAATGTTGTTGGTAAACTCAGGGAGAACCAGCATGTTGGAAGAGCCTTTAAACTCACCGGAGTTGACTCCGGAGTGGCAGGATTCGCCGTAGCCGCAATACACCAGCGGGAAAGTGCCGTTGTTGGCAACGTAGGTCACGGGCGTGTTCCAGCAAATGTAGGGTTGACCTCCGTTGCCAGAATAGCTTTCGAAGTCTTCCGTCCACGGATTGTTCGAAGTGATGGTGATGGCGTTGCAGCTTGTGTTGAATGAGACTGCGTCGGAAAGAATAGAGGAGTCGCCCGTACAGAGGGACCGAACTTGCACCATATACATGGAACTGGGGTTCAGACCAGTGAATGTGAAAGAGTTGCCGGTAGTGGTGTAATAGCCGTTGGTGGCGCCGCTCAAATAGATGGCGTATTCATTAGAACTACCGCTCCATGTGATTGTTGCACTGTTCAAAGTGGTGTTTGAAACGGTGACGTTTGTCGGAGGATAGCAGCTGACACACTGAGCCAGAAGGGCAAAACCTTCATAGTTCAAAGACAAGTCTGAGATGAATACGAGGGTCAGAGGACCGGAATTGGAGACGAGGCTAATGTCATGGGTTCCAGTGTAATCAGCAAGCAGTGTGCCGTTGGTGTCCGCACCATCGTAAATGTAGAGATGGTCATAACCGCTCTCTGTATGACAGGTGCCTGAAAGCATCATCTTTGCGGAAGGGTTTTCAGGCATAAGCACCAATGTGCTGTTGCAGTTGTTGCCGTAGTTGTTGTTGGGACCGCCATCGTCGTAAATCATCGATGCACAGGTGGTCAGGATATTATAGCCGTCGTTATTCATGGTGTATGCACCGGGAATGAATGTGAACACGGTGGACCAAGCGGTCTCCGAGCTGTCGCTGCAAAACACTTTCACCCGGACTTGGTAAGCTGTGCCTGTGGTCAGATTGGTGAGGGCAACGCTGGTGTCAGTAGTTGTTAACTGAGTAGCGTCATTATCCCAGTTTGTTGAAGTGGAGGGCATATATTCCACCACGTAGGAGCTGGCGTTGCTGCAACCTGTCCAGGAAATGGTGGCGCTGTTGCTCGTGATGTTGCTGGCTGCCAGATTCTTGGCTTTGGTGCAGAGCGATACGGAACCATATTCAAAAGTGGTTTTCGGGATGAAATTCCGCGTGTTTGGGGAGATGTCGCTGACACTATTGGGGTCAAAACCTTGCATACTGGACATGTTGGAGGCAATACCGTAGTAAGAGCAGGAAGAGTAATCACCGGTGGTCACTGAGGAGATTTCCATCAGAAGGTTTCCGCCGTTATAAGCAAACGGATAGTCGAGTTCGACCGAAAGCACACCACTCTCGTTTTCAATCGGTCCCGTGTATACCACATCGCTAAGGCTAGTGGTTACAAACGCTTCGGAAGAGAACACAGGGTTTGCAATCTCTTTAAGCATGATGCGGAAAGTCACACCCCAAGTATCCGAGGGTGCCGAGGAGAAATAGAAGGTGATCGCAGTAATGTTTTGTCCGGTCATCCCAGCGATCATAGACGCAGGGTAAATGACCTGAGATTTCACATAATCATCCACGTAGTATCCGTAGATGGGCACGTAAGCATTTGTTACGGTGCTGTCTGCCACCGTCAAGGTGTTCTGCGCCGACGATGGAATGGCTGCGAAACAGCATATCAACATCGTTAACAAACATGATAAAATTTTTTTCATACCGTATGATTTTTAATAATGATTTACGTTTGTTCAGGGCTCTCCCTACGTATCAATACAACCTGCAAAGATACAATTTTTTTGTATAGTTTAAGGTTTAAGGTTTATAGTTTAAGGTTTAAAATAAAATGGGCCGTTACTATTTCTGGCAACGGCCCATTTTAGTTAAAGGTTGAGGGTTTAAGGTTTAAGGTTTTTGGATTCGATGATTTCCAAAATAAACCATAAACCTTAAACTACTTCTTGATAAAGGATTTCGTAGCAACGCCTTGTTCGGTGGTCACGCGCACGAAGTACATGCCAGTAGCCAAACCGGAAACGTTGATGCGGGTAGGATTGTTAACCACATTCACGGTGTTGATCAGCTTGCCATAGACATCGTAAACCTCCATGTTGGTAACATTGAGCTCGTCAACGCGGACATCGATGTAGTCGTTGGCCGGGTTAGGATAGAGGCTGATGTTGTTCTCCAGGTAGCTGTTCAAACCAGTCGTGGTTTGAGTGATAGTAGCACTCCATTGGCTCAGGTTTCCATCGCCGCAGTTGGTTTGCACCTGCATTTGGTAGGTGGTGTTCGGGGTCAAGCCAGTGATGGTGTAGTTGTTGGTGTTAGCCACCACATTGGTCCAGTCGCTGTTTTGAGAACGGTAACGGATGTTCCAGCTCTCAGCATTGGTGTTGTCATCCCAAACGAGGGAGATGCTTTGGTCGTCGAATGCAGAAACAGACACGCCAGTAGGAGCATCGCAAGGTCCACCTTGTGAAACCTGGAAGTAAGCTGTGATGTTGAGCGTCACACCGGCATACACAGGAGGAACAACCAAACCGACGGTTGCGTTATAAATCGTGTCAGTCATAGTCATGCCAGCGATGGTTGCAGACTCAACCCAGTAGAGGAATTCATAACCGGGGTTAGGAAGAGCGGTGATGATGGATTGTTCACCCACAGCATAATTATGGATGCCAGGAGCAGGATCGGTGGTACCCATAGTGGGATCTGCAGTGTTGACGATGATGGTCATGCTGTCAGGAGCACTGGTGCTGTCGCTGAACATGGCCATGACGGTCAGTGAGCCAAGACTCAAAATGTTTGCATTGACGACCATAGAATAAGGATTCACAGGCAGTGTGGCAATAGCCTGACCACCGACAATCATTCTCCAACCATCGAAGTTGGCACCTGGATTAGGTGTAGCGGTGAATACGATGGTGTCACCCAAAGTCAAATAGTAGTTGCCGGGAGTGGGAGTGATGGTACCCATGGTAGCGTCGTTGATGGTGACCGTCACGGTCAAGGTGTCAACAACCGGAGCGCCGCCTGCCTCGAAGAGGGCGGTGAACGTAATAGCACCGTAGGACATCAAGGCGTTAGCAGGGACGTATGCGGCGATGTATTGAGGTCCCAGGGTGTCAGATTCTGTACCGACAGTAAATTCCCAACCCACGAAGCTGTAGCCTGCATTGGGCGTAGCGCTGAAATGCACGGTGTCGCCAGTAATGTATTGATAGGTGCCAGGAGCAGGAGTCGTGGTACCCATGGTGGGATTGTTGACAGCAAAGGTCACCGTCAAAGTGTCAGGTGCCGGCGGTACATAACCACCTTGGAACAGGGCGATATCATCGACAAGGAGGTAATTCTTGTCATAATCCACATGGTGGAAGGCGATGTAAATGCTCTGACCGGCGTATGCGCTCAGGTCAACGGTCTGCATAGCCCAAGAACCAGCAGCGGTGTCGTAAGGACGCACAACGGTGGTGAAGGCCACAGTATCATTGGTCGTGGTAGAGAGAACCACACTGTAACGATCGGGATAGCTAGCGTTAGTACGTTCCCACCATGTGAATGTGATAGGCTCCGTTGTGTTCGGAAGGACGAACTTCGGCGAAATCAGCCAAGCATTGGCATGCATGGCGGAATTGTTCCAGCTCCAAGAGGCAGCCATACCAGAGCCAGTGTGAGGCGCGATAGCGCCACTGGAGAAGGCAGCCTGGGCATTCCAAGGATTGCCATCGGTGCTACCGCTGAGCGTGGTCCAGCAACCGAGACCGTTCTCAAAGCCCTCGTAGTAAGGCAGAGTGGTGACATCCGGACAATCTGTGCTAGCCTCGATGGTAACCATATCGGCTGAGTCTGTAGCTGAACAGAGGGCCTGAACACCGAAGGTGTAGGCGGTGGCAGCAGTGAGGCCGGTGAAGGTGTAGGTGTCGGTGGTGACATTAGCCACGAAAACACCGTCTTTATAAATGTCGTAGCTGGCAGCAGTGCCTTCCCAGCTGATAGTGGCTGTAGTCTCCGTAGTGTTATCAACTGACAAGTTGGTAACAGGGAAGCAGAACACACCCGTCATTTCATTGACAACCACGGTGTCAATCCAAGCATAATATGCATAGTTGCCATAGTAATGGATGGCGAACTGAGTGGCGTTGGCGGGGATAATGAGCGTTGCCGTCTCCCAAGTGTTGGCAGAAGAGTTGGAAGCCGTCTGATAAGCAGTAGCGTCCCAAACAGTGTCGGTGGGAGTGACATAACCGAAATAGAGGAAGTCGTTTGTGCCGTAGGTGGCGTAGGTCACGTCAGCTCTGAGGTAGGTCGCGGTACCGCTGACATTCATCAGAGGTGCGAAACCGTACTGGTTGTAGTCGGTGGCGCTGCTGTAGGAGCTGAAGCGCAGAACCTCATGACCGTTGATGGTCTTGAATCCCATACCATTGCTGGTGCCAACGGCATTAGCCGTGTTCATGCTGACCAAATCCCAGCAATTGCGCGTGCCGCTGGTGCTCTCAAAGGTCTCAGTGTAAGGCAATGAAACAGTAGAACAAGGAGTGTTGAAACTCACGACAACAATGTTGGAAGAGCTGGTGGGTGAACAGTCGGCAACCACGCCAAGCATATAGTTGGTGTTTGAGGTGAGGCCGGTGACATCGTAGCTCATAGTGGTCACGCCAGTGGCAACGACTGAGCTGTCAGCCATGTTGTAGATGGTGTAGGTAGCACCAGCGTTATTGTCGTCGCTCCAGGTGAGGGTGACAGCGTTTTCGGTGATGTCGCTGGCTGCCAAATTAGATACAGGCATACAAGTGGGTTGTGTGCCGGGAGCGTAAGCAATAGTGGTCTTAGGCAAGAAGTTACGTTGTGAGATGGAAGTGCCGTAGCCGCCCATAGAAGCGCCAGTAGCGGAAACACCGTACCAGTTACAGCTGCTATAAGTGCCGGAGACAGTCTGCAAGAAACCAATCATAAGGTTGCCACCCATGTAGAGGTAAGGAGTGGTGAATGTGACTTCCATGATGTTGTTGGCGATAGAAAGGGTACCAGCGTACACTTGGGTCATACCGCTATAATCAGCAAGGTCAGACACAGTGGTTTCGGTGGTTTCAGTCACATAGACATTGAATTCAGCAGCACCCCAGTTCACATTGGCATTGCTTGCGTAGAAGGTCAGCTTGTTGATGTTGCCGAACTGCATAGCAGTAAGGTCGGAAGCAGGAATGATGAATTGGCTCTTGGTGATGTCGTCAACCCACAATCCGTAAATCGGCACATAGCTGTTGGTCGAAGTACCGTCATTCACGGTGAGGGTGTAAGCATCTGTCGGGGTGAAATTCACCAAGTTGCTCCATTCACTCTGGTCGTTAACGTCGCAGTAAGAACGCACTTGAGCGGTGTAAGCTTGCTCGGGAGTGAGACCGGTGAGGTCGTAAGGATTGGTGGTGACATCGATGAGGTTGTTGGTGTCGCCATTGAGGCAGATCTGCCAAGCTTGGGCAGTGCCAATCTCAGTCCAGCTCAAAGAAGCAACAGTGCCGTTGCCGGGAGTAAGGGTAGCAGCCAAGCCAGTGGGAGCTGCACAAGTGACGAGAGTGGTGAAGCTTACATTGACGATGACACTTTGGTCGCTGCCGCAGTTGGCTTGAACACCGAGGGTGTAAGGAGTGTCAGGGTTGAGAGTGCTGATGACAACAGAAGTGTCCGTAGTGGTTTGGAGAACAGAGGTGTCGGCCATATTATAAATAGTATAACCGGCAGCATCGCCCTGCCAAGCCAGTGTGGCACCGAAAGCGGTGACGTCAGTAGCTGTGAGGTTGGTAACAGGCATACAAGAAGAAGACTCGCTGACGGTTACATTGTCGATAGCGATACGGTTGTCACCACCGGATGCGGAACTACCTGCGAAGATGGCGAAACGAGCGGTCTGACCATTGTAACCAGTGACAGGGACATAGATAGTGGTATAGTCATTACCGAGAGAATTGAGCTGTGTGTTGTCATACACAAGTAGGGTGGTATAGGTGGCTCCACCGTCAGTTGTGATGGCGAATGCCAATGTATCGTCGGCATCATAGTTGGTCGTTTCCGCACTCCATCCGGCAACAGCCACATCAACGCTCAACATAGCATTGTCTTCCGTAATGCTGATGGGAGGAGTGACGGCCCAGTAACGGTTGGTGCTGTACACGTTCATCGTCAAGGCTTTGCCAGTGATGTTGATGTAGTTGCCGTATGAGGTGTTAAGTGTCCATGCAGAGGAAGACGTGGTGGGAGTGCCACTGAAAGCGCCACTTAAGAAAGACCAGCAAGCAGATTTGGAAGTCCAGCTGTCAAAATTCTCAGACCACGGCATCGTCTCGGAAGCGCAGTCGGTGGTTGCAGACACGGTGATGATGGGAGCGTCACCAGAAGTACAGTTGGTCTCAACACCAAAGGTGTAAGAGGTGTTGGGGGTGAGGTTGTCAACAGTGTAAGTGGTAGCGGAAGTGTTACCAACGACAGAGTTGTCGGCCATGTTGTAGATGGTGTAAGAGGCGCCGACGTTAGCTGCGTCAACCCAGTTGAGTGTGACACTGTTTGAAGCGGTGCCTGCCACGGTAAGGTTGGTGACTTCCAAGCAGGAAGGCAGTTCCTCGATGGTGACATCGTCCATGTATAAAGAACCAGTGCCCTTGGGAACCATGATGACAATGTATGAGCCAGTGGCGTTTGCCAAAGGAACAGAGAACTTGGTTTGTGTAGTACCGCTCACAGTCACGTTGTCGATAACAGTGAAAGTGGAGATGTCGTTGGGGTCGGTCATAGAACCGATATAAGCGTTCTTAGTATTGGAAGCGGAGCCCATTCTTGCCCAGAAGGTGATACGGCTGTTGCTCATCGGGTAGTTGGTCACATCGATTTCAGGCAGGATGATGGCCATTGTGTCAGGATAGGATGAGCTGGTGGTACCGTAGAAATAGAGGCAGCGGCTGCCCGTGTGGGAGTAGGTGGTGCTGTTGTAGCTGTAGGGATAGGAAGTACCGGAGGTGCCAGCTGAAACATAACGTTGAGTGCACCAAGGCAGAGCGGTAGCTTGAGTGGTGTTCACGATTTCGCTTTCTTCGAAACTGCAGGTCCAAGGCAGGCTTGTAAGACCGCAAGCAGTGCGAATGCTGACATTGGCAGCGTTGGATTCGTTGTCGCTAGAACAGCTCGCAACCACATTGAAAACATACGAAGTGTTGGCAGCAAGGCCGGTTATGTCGTAGGTGTTGCCGCTGATACCGCTGGCAAGCAGAGTTTCGCCGTTGTAAACCGAATAGGTAGCGCTGGCATTGTTGGTGTCGGCCCAAGTGAGAGTAGTCCCTGTTGTGGTGATGTTGGTGGCCGTAAGACCAGAGACAGGATAGCAGGCGTTAGGATTGGGAGTGATGGTGTAGTAACGACCGGCATCAGGCCACGTGCCAGAAGCGTTAGTGGTAGTAGTGCCGGCGGTGTAAGTTGACATAGTGTTGTTAGCCACGTTGAAAAGCACAATGTCGCTGGCGCCGGTGCAGGCACCGATCTGATAGGTGACAGCAGGGCCTGCGGCAGGAGCGATGGGAGAGTACATCAAAGTCACACTGTTGTTGGCTTCAGCCAACTGGATTTGGAAAGTGTAGTGGTTGTTACGAGTGGAAGAGCTGTATGTTCCAGTAGAGATCTCAATAACAAGCACATGGTCGCCTTCAGATCCGAAGAGCTGGTAAGCGATGTAGTCAGCAGGGGAATCAGCTGTTGCAGCTACTAAATAACCGTCGCAACCAAGACCGCAAATCTTCGGTGCGTTGGTGTTTGCACTGCTGGAGCTGAACGGGTTGGTGTAGCTGCCCGTTCCCACAGCGGTGCCACCCAAACGGACGGTACCGTCGCTGTTTGCGGAGAACTGAGTGTAGTCCACACCAGCGAAGTTAAAGGTGAAACCAATGTTGGTCACCGGCGAAGCGTAACTGTCGTTGTCGGAACCAACTTTCAGCACAGTGCTGTCAGACGTCAGTGTGTACCACTGCGTGTTGTCAATACCAGTAGAGAACTGGTAAATAGCACTTAGCTGTGCATTCAATGCCAACGGTAAGAATAGTACCGCAAGCATAAATAACCGTAATAATTTCTTCATAATTTTGGTAATTTGGTGAATAATAAATGTTTATAAAAACGATAATACTTTTTGCATTTTTTTTATTTTGAACCTGCAAAGATACAACTTTAATTTTATTAAATGTTGGTTGTTGATAACTTTTTGCTTTTTAAAAAGTTTAAGGTTTAAGGTTTAGGGTTTAAGAGTTAAAGGTTAGAGGTTAAAAAAAATGGGCCGTTACCAGAAATGGCAACGGCCCATTTGGTTTAAGGTTTAAGGTTGAAGGTTTAAGGGTTTTGGATTCGAAATTTTCCAAAATAAACCTTAAACTATTTTTTCACGAAGGATTTAGTAGCAGTGCCCTGTTCCGTGGTCACGCGCACGAAGTACATGCCGCTGGCCAGGCTGGAGACGTTGATGCGGGTAGGATTGTCGATCACGTTGACCGTGTTGATCAATTTACCGTACACATCGTAAACCTCCATGCTGGTGACGTTGAGCTCGTCAACGCGCACGTCGATGTATTCCTTAGCAGGATTCGGATACAAGGAGATGCTGTTCAACAGGTGGTTCTCGATACCCACGTTGGTGGTTTGGGCTGTGATAGCCGTACACCAGTCGCTGACGTTACCATTACCACAGTCAGCCTGCACCTGGATTTCGTAGGTGGTGAGACCTGTCAAGCCGGTGATGTTGTAGCTGTTGGTGGTGGAGGTAGCAGAAGCGAGGGTGCCGCCCACCGGACGATACTGGATGTTCCAGCTGGTCACGTCGGGATTAGCGTCCCAAGCAATAGCGATAGCCTCGTTCTCAACAGTCGTGGTATGCAAACCGGTCGGGACGTCGCAAGGCTGTACATCGTCAGGCAGCGTGGTGAAGGTCACTTCATTACCGTAAACAGTAGTACCGTTGAAGGTGATGAAGGCCTTGTAGGTGTAGCCCGTGTTGGCGGTCAAACCGGTGAGGTTGTAGGTGAGGTTGTTGCCCGTCACCGTCACAGGAGCGTAGGTGCCGCCAGCGGTAGCTTTCCATTCGAAGCCCTTAGCCGTGATGGTCACATTGTCAGGATTCGTGATGGTACCGTTCAGCGTGGCAGTGGTCTGTGCGATACCTGTTGCAGCATTGGTGGCCACAGTAGGATCGGTGATGACAGGGCCAGGACCTGCACCGGAGCAGTCACTGGTGAAGGTGGTCAGCGTGCCGGCGCTGATAGTGGATGAGGTGTATACCAAAGAGTCGTTGGGACCGTACACGGTGAAACTGACTTCGCTGTCGAAGCTACCGGTGTTCCAAACCAAAGAGGTGGGCATGTTGTCGCAGAGCATAACCGTTTCCGTGCCGGCAGAACCGCTTGTCAAGGTGAGGTTTGCGATTGTCACACCGTTCTGCTGCACATCCAAAGAACCGTTGTTCCAACCGTCGCCATAGCTGTCGACAAGGTTGAAGGTGTAGGTACATTGATCGGCCACAGAACAACCGTTGGTGTTGAAAGTGGTGCTAACATACATGGACTCGTCGCCAGCGCCGCAGTCGGCTTTCACGCGCAAAGCGTATGCCGTGAGGGTGTTCAAAGTAGTGAACTGGTAAGAAGGCGTGGTGACAGGAATCTCCGTCCATGTGGTGGCAGTGGCCTCCTTGTATTCCAGAACCCATGCGGTTTCAGTGCCGCCAGGAGTCCAGGTGATGTCGGCTGAGTTGGTACCGATGTTGGATACTGTCAAGTTGGTCGGGACGGGACAAGTGTTACTTGCACAACTTACAGTGAGCATGAATCCGTCATAGCTGTTCACCGAACCATCGGAATAGAAACTGATGGTCAACGGACCTGTTGTGGAGGTCAACGGAGGAACGGTGAGACCGGAACCTGTGTATTCACCGAGCATTGTGCCGGAAGTGCCAACACCGTCATAGATACGCAGGTAGTCCCATGAAGATTCTGTGGAAGAGGTTCCTTGAACGGAAATCAGATTGCCAGCAGTCTCAGGTTGGAGGATCAAGGTCACGTCACAGCCATTGCTGTAGTTCTGGCTTGCACCGCCATCGTCGTAAATGACCAGAGAACAGGTCGTGATGGTGAATGTACCGTTTGTAGGAATATTGTAAGAACCCGGAGTGGCTGAAGCGGGGCCGCATAACGGGCTTTCTTCGCCGGCGCCGCAGTCGGATTTCACGTAGAAATCATATTCGGTAGCAGAAGCCAAATTGCTGACGGTGAACGGGTTGGTGCTTGCAGGAACCAGAGTGCCATTGCCAGGAGTGAAGCCTGCAGGACCGTATTCAATCACCCAGTTGGTGGCCGTGCCGTTCTCTTGCCAGCTTAAGGTCACAGCGTCGTTTGTGACATTATCCACGGTAAGGTGCGTGGGTTGCGGACAAGTGGGAGCCAATTGCAGTACGAGATTGTCGATATGGCCTTCGTTGTAGTAGGCGCTTGGTACAAAGTTTCCAATGTTCTTCGGAGCCATCAAAGCGAGACGGTTGCCTGCGCCGGTGTAGTTGCTGAGGAACATGACCACAGGCTCGTAGGTGGAGCCGGAGTTGATCAGCAGCGTGTCAATCGGCTGGAAGGTGTTGATGTCCGTGCCCGTCATCACACCCAAAATCAAGCAGAACGGATAAGAGGTGGAGTAACGGCGGGCGTCAAAGGTCAACTGCAAAGTGTTCAACGGATAGACATCTGTGTCGAGAGACGGCAGAATGGCGTATTGGTCGGCGTAATCGGAAGAGGTGTAGGTGTAGAAACGCAGACTGTAGCTACCGCTGGCAGCATACGAGGAGCTGTAATACACGTACGGATAAGTGGTGTAGCTCGTGCCCGTGTTGTAAGCGTTCCAACAATCGCTCAAGTTGTTAAGACCTGTCGTGGCATTGGAGGTGCTCGTGGTCATCGAATCGAAGTTCTGCGTGTATGGAAGCGTGGTCATCGGCAGACACTCAGTGGTGAATGTCAGGGTGATCCAATGGCTTTCGCCCTCGCCCGGACAGACGGAGCGAACATAGATGTCGTAGGTGGTATGGTCTGTCAAACCGCTGAGCGTCACAGAATTGGTGTATACGGAAACAGGAGAAGCGTTCTCCAAATCCACAGTGCCGGTCAAGCCATAGACATACTCCCACTCGCTCTCTTCGTCGCCGGGAATCCAAGTGATGGTGGCCTCGTCAGGGGTGATATTTTGGACGGCGATGTTGGTCGGGTGTACGCACGGGGTCATGTAATCCACGCTGAGGTCATCCAAATACATATAAGAGGTGCCCCAGGCAGGAATTCTGAATGCCAAGTAGTGGCCGGAACCTGCGTATGCAGAGGTGTAGACTTCAAAATCTTCCCATACACCGGAATAGACGGGTGTGAATGTGCCCAGCGTGATAAAGGAGTTGTAGTTCGTAGGATCGCTCATAATACCCATCTCGATACTGTAACCGGTAGAGGAAGAGTAGAGCTTGAAGTTGACCTGCAGGCTGTCCATCACCACATTGTCGTCAAATCTCGGAGCTGCGGCGTAGGAGTAGTACATGGAGGTGCCGTAGAAGTAGAGGGACTTGGTGCCGGAAGCGTGTTGGCTCGTGGAGATGTAAGGATACTGGGTGGAGTTGTTCGTGTTGCCGATCCAGCAGTTGGCCATGCTGCCAGCGCCGGTGCCGTTGCTCGACTCGAAGTTTTCGGTGAACGGAACAGTGGCGTAAGCGCAGACTGTGAAAGCGGAGGTCATAGCCCAGTTGCTGAATTCAGAGGAAGAGCAGATGGCTCTTACGCGGAAATCATAGTGGGTGTCGGGGTTCAAACCGGTGAAGGTGTAGGTCGTGGTGTTAACCGTGCCTGCGGATGTCCAGTCGGTGGTGTCAGAGGTCTTGTATTCCAATTCCCAAGAGTTCTCTTGATCGCCGGGAGCCCAAGTGAGGGTGATCTCCTCGTCTGTGTAGTTCGTCACAACCACGTTGGGCGCGACACAGGTGGCTGAAGAGTCGCAAGGTGCACCGAAGATGACATTGCTACGGTAAGATGAGCTGTTGCCGCCTGAAGGAGCCGGGTTCACGCTGTACGGGGCAGAGTCGGTGTAGCTATAGATAGAAGATACCGTTGCGGTGTGAACTCTCCAAGAGTTGGAGCAAGAGTAGGAACCGGTGGAGTCGACCATGATAAGGACGAGGTTGTCGGTGCCGTTGTATTGGAATGGAGTGGTGAAGTTGAAGGTGTTCCAACCCACCACGAGATTGGTAGTGCCATTGTATACCATAACGGCAGAGTCGGTGGGCAAGTAACTGCTCGGGTTGGACTGCGAAGTATGCATAAGGTAGATACTCAAATGTCTGCTTGGAGATTCCAAGGAGGTGGCTTCGAAGGCAACAGAATAGAGGGTGCTTGCACCGTTCATTTCGGAGGCCAGGAAGAGCTGTTGCGTGTAGCTGTAGTTGTAACAGCTGTATTCAGGGAAGTAGGATGAGGTGGATGTGCCGTTGCCGATGGCCAGCTCGCCGCCTGCCAAACAGTTGGTGAGCAACGTCTCGGTCAACGTGTCGCTGTAAACGCCAGCGTCGCAATCCATGTAGAGCATGATGTCGTAGTAGGTTTGCGGAGTGAGACCGCTGAGCAGTGCGAAAGTGCCGGTGGTGGTCACGCTCTGCCAGATGCCGGTGCCTTGTTCGGCGTATTCAACATGGTAGGTCTCGGTGCCTGCGGCAGTCTCGTCGGCATCCCAGCTCACCATTGCGGAAGTACCGCCCACGTTACTGATGGTCAGGTTGTGCGGAGGCATACAATCCGTTTGACCAACGTAGATGCTGATGTCGTCAATATATACATAGTTGGAGGTACTGCCCGGAGCAAACGGACAATAGAGTGTCGGGTAGATCACCTGTCCGTTGACCGATGCCGGCAACGCGAAGGTGAACTCAGTCCAAACCGAGGTGTTGAGGTCGGAAGGATAGATATTCTTCACAGGAACGAAAGTGCTGAAATCCTGAGGATCGGTCATGTAACCAGCGGTGATACGACCATAGCCGGCAGAAGTCTTGTACTCCCAGAAAGTCATCAACAATGACTCCGTGTTGTTGGTCAAGTCGAGACCTTGGAAACGGATCATCGTGTTGTTCGGGGTGTAGGAGTAGAAGTAGAGCGATGCGTTGCCGGAGTGGTGGTAGGAGGTGGAGAGGTAAGGATAGCTGGAGTAGGTGCCGCCCAGACCGCGCTCAGCACAGTCGGGAATGACGCTGGAACCGGTGCCGAAACCGTCCATGTCCATCACGTAAGGCAGCTGGTCGGTGGGCTGACAGAGAGTCTTGAAGGTGCCCATGTTCCAGAAGCTGCTCTCAGAGGAACAGTTTGCACGAAGATAGATGGTGTAGTTTGTGTTCGGCAGCAAATTGGTGGCAGCAAAGAATGTATCGCTCAATTGTTCCACCGTCTCGTTGTTCAAGGTGCTGCCAGCGGGGACGAGCACGAGCTCATAGCCGTTGTGGTTCTCGTTGGAGTGCCAGTTGATATTGACGGAATTGGAGGTGATGTTGCTCGCCGTCAGATAGGTGGGCATCGGACATACCACCGGGTCGCCAATCAGGAAGCGCATGTTGTTGCGGTCGCTGCCCACGGTGCCGGAACCCGGGTTGTTCACGCTGTAGGGAGAACTGTCGTTCTGCAAGTAGAGGGACTTGCTGGAGGCAGAATGCGTGCTGAATGTGGGGTTGGAACTTGTCACGTAAGTACCCGTGTTGTTGAGCACTGCCACCACGATGTTGCTGGTGCCGTCATACTCGAAAGGAACATCGAACGGGATGTTCACCCAGCCGTCGGGACCGGCATTGGTGAAATTGACTGTACCGCTGAAGACTTGGAACATCTGGTTAGGAGAAATCCAGTCGGTGCCGTTGCTGAACGAACTCTTGTTGGTGTTGCCCATATATACTACGATGTTCTTGTCTTGGGCAGTATTATATATGTATTGGAAGGAGATGCAGTTGATGGCGCCGTTGATGGTGCCCAATTCAGCAGCTGTGAAAATCTGCTGGGTGTAAGAATAGTTGTAGAAGGTGTTCAAAGGAAGGGTGTAAACGGTGTTGGTACCTGTACCCACTGTCACCGTGTCCAAGCAGTTCATGCAGGGATTGTCGTTCATGGTGACTGAAATGGAGAGCGGGGCGGATTCGCAACCGTTGGCATATTCTGCCGTCAAGTTGTAGGTGTAGTCGCCGTTGGGCACGGAATCCAGATAGGAGGTGGCCCCGACAGAGGTGAGAAGAACATCGTTACGATAAAGATTGTAGCCGGAAAGAATGTTGTCGGCAGTTTGCAGATGGCCAATAATCAGCCAGTTGTAAGCAGCTAAAGAAGCAGTGGGATCGCCGCCGGAAAGGGTCTCCCATACAGTGTCGTTACCATTTACGGCAATCAGGTCGCCATAGTTGAATACAGCCGTGTTGTTGCTGGCGCCCAGAGGGTAGCCGGTGGATGCATCACAACGGATGCCGATCCACAACTCTTGTGTGACGTCGATTAAGAACGGGTTATCCAACAACACCGTATTCATGGAGCTGATTGTCAAAGCAGAGGTAATCGGCTGGTTGACAATCAGTGTGCCGGGGTTGAAGATGGTGTCGTTGGTCACACTGCCACCTTGCCAAACCATTAGGTAGTAGGAGCAGATCGTTTGATTCTCACCGGGTACAAAGGAGACCGAGGTGAGGTAACGACCCGCGTAGTTGGCCAGGTCGGTCGGCGTGAAACGAATCGTGCCGGTGAAGTCAAGCGCGACACCGTCACCGCCGCCAATGCGGGTTGAAAAAGTGGTGGTGGACCACATAATGTTCGCCTGAGTGGAATCCGTAATCGCATTCCAGTTCAGAAGTACATTGTACCAGTCTGGCGAGTGCAACGAGGCGGTCAAGCCGGTAGGAGTCGCGCAAGAGCTCTGCGCAAAACCTCTGCCTGACAGCAACATTACAGCCAGAATCAGAAAGAATAATGCTTTTTTCATAACGTTATATTTTGGTGAAAAAAATGTTCTGCTCAAAATTAGACAATAGTTTTAATAGTTGCCGTGGAAATAATATGAACAGCACGATTTTTCCAATTTGCTGAAAATGTGTTTGTTGAACAATAAATTGTTAATAACTCAAAAAATGAATGTTGAAAAGAAGAGACTTGAAAAGGCGGATTTTTGCATAAAATCAACAGATTTTTACCAAAACGGTGCATTTTCGGGTGCTGTTTTAAGATGAAAATTGATGCTAACTATCGGTAAAATGTGTACTTTTGCCGCCTCTTTTTTAGACAAAAATTCGTTATGGAAGAAAAACATCATACGCGTCCGTCTTGGGACGAATACTTCATGGAAATCGCTGATACAGTGAGCAAACGCGCCACCTGCGATCGTGGGCGCAGCGGCTGTGTGGTCGTGCGCGACCGCCAGATCCTCGTCACCGGCTATGTGGGTGCGCCCAAGGGCCTTCCGCACTGCGATGAGGTGGGGCACCAGCTCAAGCAGATGGTTCACGAGGACGGCACGGTGACCCAGCACTGTGTGCGCACCGTCCACGCCGAGCAGAACGCCATCTGCCAGGCCGCCAAGTTGGGCATCTCCCTCAACGGCGCCACCCTCTACTGCCGCATGACCCCCTGCCGCACCTGCGCCATGCTCATCATCAACTGCGGTATCGTCCGCGTAGTCTGCGCCAACAAATACCACGCCGGACAGGAGTCCGAAGAGATGTTCAAGGCTGCGGGCGTCGAACTGGAGTTTTTTTCGGATGAGGTAGTGAAGTACGACAAACAATAGTTAGCAGTTAGTAGTTAGCAGTTTAAAACAGCCTCCTTGAGCAGCCTCGAAGAGGCAAGACGCGCGAAGCGCAATTAACCCCACATGAGCGACGAAGGAGCGTAATGTGGGGCGGCAAGTACAAGTAACCAAACACTAAATAAATATGTCAACCTTCCTTTGGGAAAGCATCGCTTTCGGCCCGATACACAGCAGACGACTGGGCCATTCGTTGGGCATCAACCTCATGCCTGTGGACGAGAAGATCTGCACGTTCAACTGCCTCTATTGCGAGTGCGGCTGGACTTTGGAAAAGAACCTCAACGCCCGTGAGCCCTATCCGTTGAAGACGGTCATGGAGGCCATAGAGCGCAAGTTGGCGGAGTGTGCCGGCAACAGCACGCCCGTCGACAGCATCACCTTCTCCGGCAACGGCGAGCCGACGCTCTATCCCTGGTTCGACCAGGTCATCGACCGGCTGCTGGTGCTGCGCGACAAGTACTATCCGCGGGCGGTGATCACCTGCCTGTCGAACGCCACGCAGCTCTACCGTCCGGAGATCATCCGCGCACTGCAGCGCATCGAGAACCCGATGCTGAAGCTCGACGCGGGCACGCAGGGGATGCTCGACACGTTGAACGCGCCCATCGTGCCGGTCGACATTGAGCAGGTCACCGACAAGCTTTGCAGCTTCAACGGCAACCTCATCATCCAGACGATGTTCCTCAGCGGCGTGCGAGAGGGTAGGGCGTTCGACAACTCCGTGGACCCCGAATGGTCGCAGTGGCTGTCTCGCATCCGCCGCATCAACCCCAAACGCATCGTCATCTACTCGTTAGACCGCGAAACTCCTGCCCTCGACCTGCATAAGTTCGATAAGGCGTATCTGGACGGCATTGTGACGAAGTTACGTGCAGAAGGTTTCAACGCGGAGGCTTATTAGAAAAAAATATTCCCGACATATCAAAGGAAATATTATCTTTGCCGCCAAATTTCGAAATTAAGAAAAATTGTATACAATGAAAAAATATTTATTACCGCTATTTGCCATGGTTTTGGTGGCAGTGAGTCTCAACTCCTGCAAGCCCGATGAGGAAATCTACAGCCCGAAATGCCGAATCAGCAAGATCTGGTTCCGCAGCGAGGTGGGCGAACCTAACGAGACTTTTCTGTATGACAAGAAGGGAAATCTTGAAGAGATTATTGTTGACAGCCTCTATTCCTTCAAGTTCACTTACAACAAAGACAAGACGGTCAGCCAGATAGTGCATGTGGGTGTGAACTATACCGAGACCATCGATTTCCAGTGGACTGACCGCTTGGTGGACAAGATGACCTACCGCGTGGACGGCGAAGTGGTGCTGGATTACACCTTCCACCGCATTGACAATAAGAAAGATAAGGCATTCGGTCGCCTCGACTACATCGAAGTGATGTACGACGGCGCCTTCTACGAGCCCTATTTTGACGATATCACCAACAGAAGCTCGAAACATCTGCTTTATGACAGAGTCTTTGGCGATTACAACGAGATTGCGAAAATCGTCGCCCGCAGCGAATCCAAAGACCTGAAGATGTATTCCATCAAACGCTTCACCTACTATCCTGGCAAACACAAGGATTACAACAATATCGAAACCTACGTGGAAGAGTTCCCGATTGCGCAAACCACCATTACCCATACATATACTTACAATCTCGACACTTATAATCCTTTCTATGGCCTGCCTTTCGCATACGCCAGTGTGGACGGTTATTACTTGAACTGCAAGGCTACGGAGCGCGTTGAGACGGTGGTGGCTGGCAGTGTTCAGGTGCCGGTTAACATCACCTACAGCTACGAAGGGTTGAATTATATGAACAACAAGCACTATCCGCGTCAGTTCGTGACCCTCTCCGACGAGAACAACGTCCCGATGCACACCTATATTTTATATAAAGAATAGTCACCGGTGATTGGTATGAAAATCCATGATGCGGGTAAGCTGATTATCTTCGTCAGTCTTATCACGATTTTCCTGGCAGTTTGTTTCTACATGCTGTTCCTGGCGAATCTGTGGTGGGTGAACCTCGTATTCTTCATTACGATGCTCACCATCGGAGTGCTGATCGTGCGCTTCTTTCGTGTGCCCACGCGTGTCATCAACAAAGTGGACAACGGTGTGCTTTCGCCCGCAGATGGCACTATCGTTTATGTAGGTCCTGCTTTCGAGCATGAGTATTTCAAAGACGAGCGGCTGAAGATTTCCGTCTTCATGTCCATCAACAACGTGCACGTGAACAGCTACCCCATTTCGGGGGAAATTTCCTACACCGCTTACCATCCGGGCAAGTACGCGCTCGCCAAACTGCCGAAGTCTTCGGTGGACAACGAGCACAACTCCATCGTGGTGCGCAACGACGAAATAGAGGTGCTCTTCCGACAGATTGCCGGTTTTGTGGCCCGCCGCATCATCAGCTATCCTGAGGTCGGCGACATTGTGGAGCAGGGCGAAGAGGTCGGCATGATCAAGTTCGGCTCCCGCGTGGATGTCTTCCTCCCCAAAAACGCCGCCGTCGCCGTCAGTAATGGCGATAAAGTCGTCTCCAAGAAGACCGTGCTGGCGTATTTTTAGTTAGCAGTTAGCAGTTAGTAGTTAAGGCGGAAAACCAATCTGTTGTTATGAAACTCTCGGTCATCATCGTGAACTACAACGTTTCGGCGTTTCTGGAGCAGGCGTTATTGTCTGCGCAGAAGGCTATGCGTGGTATTGACGGGGAGATCTTCGTGGTGGACAACCACTCGGTGGACAACTCCGTGGCGATGGTGAAGGCCAAATTCCCTAACGTAAAACTGATTGAAAACCAGGATAATGTCGGCTTCGCAAAGGCCAACAACCAGGCGATCCGCATCTCATCCGGTGAATATGTGCTGCTGCTCAACCCCGACACAGTGGTGGAAGAGGATACCTTCGAGAAGTGCATCCGCTTCATGGACGAAACTCTCGACTGCGGTGGTCTCGGCGTGAAGATGGTGGACGGTCAAGGTCGCTTCCTGCCCGAATCGAAGCGCGGCATTCCCTATCCGAAGGCCTCGTTCTACAAGCTTTTCGGGCTGTCGAAGCTTTTCCCTAAGTCGCAGAAGTTCGGTGCCTACCACGCCACCTATATCGGCGAGGACGAGACCCACGAGGTGGAGGTGCTGGCCGGCGCGTTTATGATGCTGCGCAAATCCGTACTCGACGAGGTGGGACTTTTAGACGAGGACTACTTCATGTACGGCGAGGATATTGACCTGTCGTACAGGATTTTGAAAGGCGGTTACAAGAACTACTACTTCCCCCAGACCCGCATCATCCACTATAAAGGCGAGAGTACCAAGAAGGGGAGTCTGAACTACGTCTATGTGTTTTACAACGCGATGCAGATATTCGCGCGGAAACACTTTTCGGCCAACAACGCCAAAGTTTTCAATGTGGCCATCGACGCTGCCATCTGGCTTCGTGCTTCGTTGGCGGCTTTGAAGCGGATTCTGAGTCGGCTGATGCTGCCGTTGCTCGATTTCATCCTCATCTTTGCAGGACTTTTCGCGATTTCCAAATATTGGGACCACAATGTGCTCTATCAGCGCAACTCCTTCTTCCCAGACTACTACTTCTACGCCGTGCTGCCCGGCTACACGCTGTTGTGGCAGTTGGCAGTGTGGCTTCGTGGCGGTTACCGCAAGCCGGTGAACCGTTCGCTGCTGAATCGCGGCATTATCGGGGGCGGTGTACTTGTGCTGCTCATCTACGCATTGTTGCCCGAAACCATGCGCTTCTCGCGTGCGGTGGTCATCATGGGAACGGTTTGGGCGCTGGTGGCCGTGAACGTATTGCGCTCCCTTCTCTCCAAGGCGCATCTCATTGATTTGGATGCCCGCCGTTTGAGTCAGCGCATCGCCATCGTGGGCGGTCCGGAGGAGACTGAGCGGGTGCTGAACATGGTGCAGTCGATCAACACCCCGCGTGAGTTTGTCGGATTGGTGATGACGCAACCCGTTGACACAGAAAACCATCTGTGCATCGGCCGTGTCGAAGACCTGTCGGAGCTGATTGCCATATACCAAATCAACGAGGTGATTTTCTGTTCCCGCGATATTCCCGCCGATCAGATCATCGATTGGATGGGGCGTCTGCAGGATATGCAGATTGAGTACAAAATCGCGCCGGAGGACAGCCTTTCGCTCATCGGCAGCAACGCCATCTTCACCACCGAGGATCTGTACACCATCCCTTTGCAGCCGGTCTACCTGCCGCGCAACCGTCGTGTCAAGCGCTCGTTCGATATGGTCTCCGCATTTTTGCTCTCACTGCTGCTTCCGGTAGACATCTGGTTTGTGGAGAACAAGGGGGCGTTTGTCAGAAACCTGTTCGATGTGCTGTTGGGTCGTAAGAGTTGGGTAGGGGTGACAGCTGCCGCGCAAGCTTCCGGTTCGCAGCTGCGCCCGGGCGTTTTGTCTCCCGCCGACGCCTATCCGAACAGTACCTTTTCGCCGGAGATAGCGGCCCGTACGGAGGAACTTTACGTTCGGAATTACCAAGTGCGCAACGACTTGACGATTTTGACGAAAGGTTTTCGCAAGTTGGGAAATTGTTAATAATTCTTTCCAGTAACAGAACATTTTTTTTGTACATTTGCACGCTTTTTTTGCAAATAAAAATTACGTGTATATGAACAAGATTTCCATTTTCAGTATCTTTATTTTGCTGTTTGCGGGCAGTGTTGTGGCGCAAAGAGTTACAGCAGACCAGGCCATGCAGGTCTGTCAGCGTTTTTTGATGGACAAACAGCAGTATTCCGCTGTGGAGGGCATCAAATTGGCGGAGACTTACACCCAGGACAACGGGGATGCTGCACTTTACCGTTTCCAATTGCCCCAGACGGGTTTTGTGGTGGTGTCGGCCTCTACGACCACCCCGCCGGTGCTGGCATACGCCTTTGATCAGGATTTCGAGATGATTCCGCCTGTGAGTAACCTGTTCCACCTTTACAAACAGGAGATTGCCTGCGCTGAGAAAGAGCAATGGCAGGCGAAACCCAAGGCCGCTGCTGCTTGGGATCGTTTCCTCGCCGAGGAGTTCTCGCCCAAAACCACCCGCGGTACCTCAGGCGGTCCGCTGTTGACCACCACATGGAATCAGAACAAGTACTATAACACCTATTGTCCGTGGGATGCGAACGCGGGTTCCTATTACGACTACCGCGTGCCCAATGGCTGTGTGGCATTGGCTTTCTCTCAGGTGATGAACTATCACCGTTATCCGGACCGTGGCGCGGGTGCTACCACCTATATTCCTCAGGGATATCCCCGCCAGACGGTCTATTTCTCCCAGCACACTTATCATTATGACGCCATGTGCAACGCGCCTCAGGATTATGCCAACGAAATTGCGAAGCTGTGTTACCACTTCGGCGTGGCTATCCAGATGGCTTACAATGCCGATGGCTCCGGCTCCAGCACTGAACTTGGCAAGGAAAAGCTGATTACCAATTTCAGGTATGACGAAAGAGCCGAGATTCAATACAGAGGCAATTATCTGGATACAGTGGTGGCGGCCTACATTGCGCTTTTGAAGAATGAAATCGACAATCGCCGCCCGGTGGTCTATAGTGGTTGTGATCAGAACCTTTCCGGTTGTCATGCATACGTGTTGGATGGTTATGACGAGGACGATCTCTTCCATCTGAACTATGGATGGGGTGGTTCATCTAACGCTTTCTACGCTATTGACAACTTTGTTGCCGGTCCGTCACATTTCGACTATCAGAGCACGGCCGTGCTGAAGATTTTCCCGTCTGAAGCTGTGGAGGCCCATTACTGCCAAGGACATCAGCGTAATACGGCCAGTTTCGGCTATGTGGCTGATGGTTCCCCGACAGCGAAACCTTACCAGCAGAATCCCGACTGCTCGTGGATGGTGGCTACTCCCTACGCTACCTCTTACCATTTCTCCTTCGATCGTCTGGATTTGAACCCCGGAGACTATGTGACTATTTACAACGGTCCCACGGAGGCCAGTGGCGTCTTGGTGTCACTCACCGGCTCGGATGTGCCGACGCAACTTTATACGGTCAATGCCGACAGCGTGTTGATTAAATTTGTCGGAAATACCAATAATACAGATCATTACGGATTCCTGATATCTTACAACGCTACGTTGCCCGCTCGTACCTGCGAGCAGATAACGAATATGCCGAATGTGTGGAGTGCCACCGTAACTGACGGTTCACAGGTTGGTGATAAATATATGCCTTCGACCTCTTGCACATGGAATGTCTCCCACAATTTCATCTCCGGATATGCATTCACTTTCCATAAATTCAATTTGGGTTATGGTGACTTTGTGGACATCTACAATTCAAGCACAAATCCGGCGACCTTGCATAAGCGTTTCGATATTTACAACATGCCGGACGAGCCCTACTATACGGTGCCGTTCAAGAAGATGCGTGTGGTTTTCGTGAGCGACAACTGGGACGAGAGCGAAGGATTCAGCATGGATTTCATGGCCTTGTCTGCCATTGAGGACTTCAACGGCATCGAGGATATGACGGTTTACCCGAATCCTGCTACGGATGTGTTGAATATCGACCTTACGCTCTTTCAAGCCGATAAGTTGAACCTCCGATTGGTGGATATGACCGGCAAACTGCTGAAAGAGGAGGTTGTGGAAGGTGCCGACGGTGACAACCATCTCCGTTTCGATATCAATGGAGTGGCCAAGGGATTGTATCTGTTGGAAGTTGCAACACCGTCTGGCAAGTCGGTGCGCAAAGTGACTGTGCAATAACACCTTGACGATAGTATGGCGAAGCGTGTGTTGATAGCGATGAGCGGCGGTATCGACAGCAGTGTGGCTGCGATGCTGCTGATGGAGCAGGGTTACGAATTGGTCGGCGTGACCTTCCGAACCTTCGACTCCATTACCGAAAGCTGTTTCGCCCGCGAAAAGGGCTGCTGCTCTGTGGATGCCATCTTCGAAGCGAAACATCTGGCCGAAAAACTCGGCTTTGAACACCATATCCTGGATGTCCGCGATCTTTTCAAGAGAACGGTCATCCAGGATTTTATTGACCAATATCTACGTTGTCGCACTCCGAATCCCTGTGTGCTCTGCAATCCCATCATCAAGTGGGGCAGGGTGCTGGAGATGGCCGACGAGTTAGGCTGCGACTATATTGCAACAGGTCACTACGCGCGTATAGCGCAAGATGGTGACCGTTTTTACCTCCAAAAAGGCGTTGATACCCAGAAAGATCAGACCTACTTTCTTTGGAAGTTGACTTCCGAGATGTTGAGCCGGACCCTCTTTCCGTTGGGCGGTTTGACCAAGCAGGAGGTGCGGCAGATTGCTGCGGACCATGGCTTCGTGAAGCTGTCGCAGAAGAAGGAGAGCGAAGAGATCTGTTTCGTGACCGATGACGATTACCGCCATTTCCTGCAGGATGAAGTCCCTGATTTGCAGGAACGTATGCCTGTGGGCGACTTTGTGACTACGGACGGCAAAGTGGTGGGGAAGCATCAAGGATTATACAATTACACGGTTGGACAGCGTAAGGGCTTGGGCATCGCGCTCGGCGAACCCGCGTATGTGGTGGCGTTGCAGCCCGACACGAACTGCGTGGTGCTTGGGAAACGCGAAGATTTGCAGCACACCCGCTGTGTGGTCTCCGACTTGAATTTGACAAAATGTCCCGATTTTGAAGAGGGTATGCAGGTGACGTGCCGTTCGCGCTACCGCAGTGCCGGAACGCCCGCGCGCCTCTCTCATCTGGATGACGGCCGTGTGGAAGTCGTTTTCGAAGAACCCGTTTTTGCGGTCACTCCTGGGCAAAGCGCTGTCTTCTACGACGGTGACGATCTGATTGGCGGTGGTATTATTGAATCATAACCTGCAGCCATGGCCGAATCCCCGCTTTCCCTTAACGCGCTTGAATACACTTTCCGGCATCTGCTGAAGGTCGCTTTCCCGCAGATGGGGAGCGAGCCGTTCCGTGTGGAGAAGGGTGAAGGGATTGTCACGGTATTCATTAAAGACATCCGGATCATCTTCAAGACGATGGCACAGGAGGATATGGATTACTTCCTCATAGACCGCTCTAACCCTCAGTTGATTGCGAATGCCAAGGGAACGCTGAAAATCCCGGTGTTTTACTTTAATTTTGAAGACGATACTGGATACGGTTTGAGGATCGAAGACTTTGGCGGCAATGTTTACCATACAATAATATGCTCAGAGACGGGGGATTCTATCAAGATTTGTTATGATTTACTCACACCGTCGTTCCTCATGCTCTCGCGTTATGAAGAGTTCTATTCCGAACGTCACGATGAACACGGACGGTTCCCGTATGGTCTCAGTCTGGCGGAAAATAACTGTATGGTGGAGATTCCCCTTGTGGACGAATATGCGATGCTGTTGCGAAGGTGGTTGTGTCTGTTTTTTCCGGATAGATTTCAAGCCGTTCCGCGCACGCCTCGTGTTGTGCCCACGCACGACATCGACATCCTGTACCGTTTCCAAAGCCGTTGGCAGGCTTTGAAATCCATTTTCGGCAGAGATTTGCTGATTAACCGTGACTTGAAAATGGTGTGGAAATCGCTCCGGGAGTACCGCGCATGGCGTCAAGATGATTTTAATGACCCATACCTTTTGGCGATTCAAGAATTCGCCATGAAGGAACATGCCGCCGGTCTCGAATCGGTCTTCTTTTTTAAGGCCCTCTGCGAAGGTGAAGATGATGCCACATACGACATCCGAGATGCCCGGTTAAAACAGATTTTCACTCATCTGTACTACGAATATATCATAGGAATTCACGGCAGTTACAGTAGTGCTGAAAAGGATGGTCAGCTGCTCATGGAACGGAAACGGATTGAGAAACAATTGGCTGATTTTGGAGGACCGGTCACCTGCTCTCGTCAGCACTACCTGCGTGCCCGTTTTGCCGGAACTCCCAACTCACTCGACTTGTGGCAGCAGGCTGGCATCACGGATGACTATACGCTGGGATTTGCCGAGCGTTGCGGTTTCCGTTGCGGCACCTGCCACCCCTATCCACTCTACGATGTTCGGAACGACAAAGTCACGGACATCATCGAACATCCGCTCATCGTCATGGACGGCACCCTGTTCGACTACATGAAACTCTCCGTCGAGGAATCTAAAGAACTGGTAATGAAACTGAAACAACGCTGCTTCGATGTCGAAGGCGACTTCGTGCTCCTCTGGCACAACCACGCCACCACCCGCGAGTTTGAACCCTACTTCAATTCGGTATATCTACCTCTTTTAACTAATAACTACTGACCTTGACTTTACCTATTAACCTCATAACCTATTAACCTTCTAACCTCCTAACCTATAAACCTTAAACCTTAAACCTTAAACCTAAAACCTAAAACATTGAAAATACTACATATCATATCCAACGAAAACGACCGCAGCCGCGTGGAGCGCGTGACGCGGTATATGCCCGAAACGTTCGAACACCAGTATGTGACGCCGAATGAGTTGGCGGCATATCAGGGTGATGCGGATGTGATTCATGCGCACCGATGGTTCGAGTGCGGACATGCGGCGTGGAATTACGCCAGCGCAAAGAATGTGCCCTACGTGGTGGATGTGATGCAAGATGATATCGAAGCGTATCATAAGTTGTTTGTTTTCAGCAAGAAAGGTGCTGAGAATGTGCTTGCGGAGGCGGCGCGGGTGGTCTTCACCAGTCAGTCGCAGCAGGAGTTTTTGGCCCAGCATCTGCCCTCAAAAACCGCCGATACCGTCTTCTTCCATTCCATGATGTTGTTTGAGGCGCTGGACCCGTTCTGGATTTCCAACATCCGTATTCATCCGCCTACCGCGCTGGTACACATCAAGTTGCTGTACGTCGGGCCTTTGGATTCCCATCATCATTTGGATGTGGTACATCATGCCATGAAAAAGTTGGAGCGCAGGAACTACGATGTTACCCTGTCTGTCGTGGAAGATTATACGAACGAGGAGTTATTGGACGTTTATCGCAATCACGACATTTTGTTGCAGTTGGACGAGAAAACGCCTTCCACTCAGCGTTTTGCGGAGGCTTTGTCTCAGGGTTTGCCGGTGCTGTATGCCCCCAATAACGTATGCGATGGCATCTTCAAGGAGGGTCAGGCCGGTTATGCGGTCAACCCGAAAAGTTCGGACGACATTGCCCGTGCCATCTTGAATGTCAGTGATTTGTTCGGAACGATAGAGCAGCATATCAGCCGTTTGCACCCGTTGAGTCAGTTCGATGGCAAGGAACAGGCTTCGCATTATGAGCATCTGTATGAAAATTCTGCCATGTAGGTTCGCTGATTAACTGCTAATTGCTAACTGCTAACTAAAAGTCCTGTTAATCCTTCTTCACAATCGAAATGTACGTGTAAATCGGGTAATGGTCTGAGACGGTCAGGTCTTTGCAGACTGTGTATTGGAAATCGTTGAATTGCTTGTCGTGGGCGATGTAGTCGATGCGGTAGGCGGGGAAATTGCCGCCAATGTAGGTCGTGCCCGTGCCTTTGCCGCTGCTGCGGAACGAGTCCTTCAGACCGCGCATGATCTTGCTGTAGCTGAAGGATGCCGGCGAATCGTTGAAGTCGCCGCAAAGGATGACAGGGTAGGGGCATTCGCTGATGTGTTCGTGGATGCTCTTCGCCTGACGCTGACGCAGTACGTAGGCCATGGAGATTTTCTGAGACAGCTTCTGCGCTTTGTTGTTGAAGGTGGAGTCGTAGGAACCCGCCCAGATGGCCTTGCCGGTTTCATAATCGGTGCTGTCTAAGTGCATGGAAGCCAGATGGATGTTGTAGATTCGCAGCGTGTCGCCGTTGAAACGGATGTCCACGTACATCGACTTGTTGCTGGAGGAGTCTTCTGTGTCTATAAAACCGGCGTCCACAATCCGGTACTTGCTGAAAACGGCCATCCCGAATTCATAACCCAACTTGTTCTTGTAGGGCAGCAATATCTTGTGTGTTCTGTCGTTGTTTTTGATATTCAATGCGTTAATGATGGCTTCTGTGGAGTTGAAACCGGTTTTCCCCGACCCGTCGTAGCTGTATTCCTGAATGCAGAGAATGTCGGGTTTCTCGTTTTGCAGAAAATTTATCACCTGCCGGTTCAGCGATTTTTGGTCGCTGCTGTAGATGTTAAAAGCCTTTGCGTTGTAGCTCATCACCTTCAGACAGTTGGTGCACACCTCGGGTTTGTCGATGCCACGGAACTGAAAATGACGGTCTATGTTGTTGACATTGAGTAGGATGATAAATACAGGAAGCAGCGCCCAAATGGGTTCCACAAATAGCCAGATAAAGGTGATGGCGAAGTTGACGATGAGAAGGTAGGGGAAAAAGAGTCCGCAGTAGGCGACGGTGCTGGAGAATGAGGGCGGAATCAGTTTGGCGGCGAAGGAGAAAAGGAGCGCGATGGCGGACACAATAGTGACCACGATGAGCAGGAATTTGCCCAAAATTTTGAGTTTGCCGCCTTTTTTCTTTGCCATCGGTGCTTATTTCTGGGATTGACGGAACAGGATCTCCTTCTCTTCGGCAGTGAGCGAGCCGTAACCGCTCTTGGAAATCTTGTCAAGGATGGTGTCGATACGTTTTTTCTCCTCCTGCTTGCGAGCGTTGAACTCCTCGTCGCTGAGTGGGCGTCCGCTCTCATGGGATACGTAATACTTTGATTTTCCGGATGTTTCACGATCCCGCTTCTGGAATGGCCATTTCCATTCACGTCGGTTGTTGTCGCGGTTGTCGGAAATGTGATAATAGGTTTGCTGACTGTTTTGGCGGTCGTTGCGGGTCCACATCCAAATCAGCAATATGCCGAAAACCATGCCGCCCAAGTGCGCGAAATGCGCCACGCCGTCGGAGGTCCCCGTCACACCGTACACCATCTCGATGATACCATAGAACAGCACCAGCCATTTGGCCTTGATGGGGACGAGGAAGTAGATATAGATGGTGGAGTTGGGAAACAACCAACCGAAGGCCAGCAACACACCGTAAACCGCGCCGGAAGCACCGATCAGCGTGAAACTGTTCAGGTAGTTGTCTTGCAGCGTCATGGTGGCGGCCACCAACTCGTTGAGGGAGTCAGGATTGCGTTGCAGCACCCCGTAGTTGTTTTGCAAAGCACTCTGCAGAGGCTCAATGGTGTTATTCTCAACCAGATAGCGGTATGTTTCCAAGGAAGGTGCATCCAGGAACTGGTTGAAAAGGGCAAGGGTGGGACCAATCTCCACAAAGGTGATGATGTAGTGTGTGAGGGCGGCTCCAATGCCGGTTATCAGATAGTAAATCAAGAATTTGCGCGTTCCCCAAGTGTTTTCCACCACGGCACCAAACATCCAGAGTGCGAACATGTTGAAAAAGATATGTCCGAAATTCGCGTGCATGAACATGTAGGTGATGAACTGCCAAACGTGGAAGTCCGGGGCTTTGAAATAGTGCAGTCCCAACCATTGGTTCAGGTCGCAGATGTTCGCCTTGGCAAACACGTAGGTGGCGAAAAATAGTAAAATGTTGATTATAAGAAGGTTCTTGATTCCTTTCGGTAAGATGTTGAATCCGCCGATTCCAATTTGTCCGTTGTTCATTATTTAGGTTTAGGGGTTTACACGTTTAGGGGTTTACACGTTTAGGGGTTTACACGTTTAGAGGTTTACACGTTTAGGGGTTTACACGTTTAGAGGTTTACACGTTTAGAGGTTTACATGTTTATTGGTTTATAGTCTAAGTTTAAGTCAAAGTCAAATAGCCTAAAGGTAAAAAACGGGTGCAAAAATAGTCAAAAAATTTTACTTTTGCTCCTAAAAAATCAAGGTGCATTTCGATATTCAACTTCCTGATAATAAAAGTCTTCGCATTAGAGAGCTGGTGAGCTCTTGGGTGCGGGGAGGGGAGGTTTTGCCGATTTCGTCTGCCGACTGCCGCGATATTGTTATCATGCACCGCGCCTTGACCACCATTTCCGCCTCTGTAGAGACGCGATTAATCGCGTCTCTACAATCGGGGAAAACGCCCTCTTCCTCCGTTGCCATTGACGTGGAGGACTGCGGTGCGGCGTACCGGTTTCTGATGCCGATTCTCGCCGCCACGCCGGGCACATGGCGGCTGACAGGTACCCCGCGGTTGTTGCAACGCCCGATTTTTCCGCTGGTGGAGGTGTTGCGTGGTATCGGAGCCGACATTGAACGGGTAGAGGAGGCATGGTTGATTCATGGAAGGTCGTTCCGCCCTGTAGAGACGATGTGCACATCGTCTCTACAATGCGATGAAATCGACGGTTCGTTGTCGTTGACCATCGACGCCTCCCAATCCTCGCAAATGGCCTCCGCCCTCGTACTGGCGGCACCTCTGTTGGGACTCCGAACCCTACACCTCACGATGCCTGACATCCCGTCGTTGTCGTACCTGCGTATGACACTGGCCTGCTCACGCGAGTGGCCCGTGACCATCCCCGGTGTGGAAGTTTCCGAAACACCCATTGGCGCATCCGGCGATTGGAGTGCCGCGCTCTTCTGGTTCGCATACGCCCGACTGCATCCGGAACATTCGTTTTCCCTTTCGCCATTGTCTTTGGAATCCATACAAGGAGATTCAATCATCTCTCAATGGTTCAATATGTTAAATATGTTTATTTCAATCGATAATTCAAACGTTGAAATATCCGCCGAACCATTGGAAACGATGCCTCGTTTGGTGTTGGATGTCCGCGATAATTTGGACACGGTGCCCGTGATGGCTGCATTGGCCGCGCTTCTACCTGCCGACATCACCTTCCGAAATGTGCGGAATCTGCAGTATAAAGAATCGGATAGACTGAACGCGTTGGCCACGCAATTGCGGCCATACGCTGAAATTGAAATCTCAGATAACGAATTTCGTGTTGTAGGAAATGGGCAGAAGATAGTAGCGGGGGCAGGATTCGATACCTGTCATGACCACCGTCTGGCGATGGCGTTTCTACTCTTCCCGAATGCGGAATTAAATGACACGGATTGTCTGTCAAAATCTTATCCAGGTCTTCTGGAACAACTGTAGAGACGATGTGCACATCGTCTCTACAATTACAATACACATCGTCTCTGCATATATTTCGGTAAATGCCTGTTGCCTCATTCGTTCAGCGCCGGTTTCCCCCAGAAACGCAGCACTGCGATTTCGGCCAGGAAACAGAGCAACGACAGCACTAAGAACCATGGCCACAGAGGTTTGCCGTTTAGACGGTCGCTGACGCTCTTGGCGATGTTCTTCGTGTCTGCGCTGATTACCGCTATATTGTCGCCGAGTTCCTTCGCCATGTTGTTCAGCTCGCTTTCGCTGTAGCACGTCAAATCCGATTCGCGGCGATTTTGGTTGAAGGCCAGCGTGCCTAACACTTGTCCGCCGCGCACAATGTCGTACCAATCGCTCGTATGTGCTTGATTGTGAAAATACAACGCCGTTTCATTGCCTAATCTGCGCTGCTCGGGAATGAACTCTTCGTTGCCCTTGCGCGAACGCAGCACCACGGCTTCGTCGGAGCCGTCTGACGGCAGCATCACGCGCTGCATCTGGTCGACGCCGATGAGATTGTAAAGCTTTTGTTGCACGGCGTTCATGATGCCGATGTTGTGGAGCGGCACGAAGAAGAGGGCGTGACGGTGAGTGTTGCCGAAATCGTCGTTCATGGCCACCGCCGAGAGGATCACCTTTCCGGATTCAAAAGGATAGGAGACTAACAGTGGAGAGTTGTCCTCCAATGTCATGATGATTTCGCTGCCGTTCGCACCGCCGGAGATGGCGTAATGTTGTAGCGTCTGCGGCATGTCGATACGTCCGTCGTCGGTCTCCAATGCCCCTTTGAAGTAGATGCTCTCGCGGTTCAGCATCTTGCACTTCAGCGAGCTCTTCACCAAGTTTCCGTAACGTCCTGCATTCAGCGACTGCAGCAGTCCGTTCACGCTGTTGTCTGCCTTTGCCGACGGGAAAATCAGCAATGTGCCGCCAGCCTTCACAAACTTGGTCAGTTCGTCTGCGAGACCCGAGGAGATGGTCGGTACCTCGCATAGCACGATGATGTCGCTTTGGCGCAGCTGTGTGTAGTTAACCTGTTGGTAACTCATTGGCTGATAAATGAAAACCGAATCTTTGCCGTATAGGGCGGCGAGGAAGCGGTTGGGCTCTTTGTCGTAAATCACCGACACGGTGCTGTTGTCGGAGACTTCGTAGGTGAAGTAGAGGTCGTCGTCGAAAGTGATGGGCGCGTCCTCAATGCTCACCTTGCCGCAGTTGGTGCCCGGCTCTTCGATGCGGTAGGTCAGATGGCAGTCGCTGTAGCCACCTGCTGGAATGTCGATGGCGGCGATGGCCTTCTGCTTGTCGTTAACATGCAGTTTCACAGGCACTTTCTGCACCTCTTCGCTGCCGTAGTTGTGGATGCGGGCGACCAGCGTGACGGTGTTGCCGAGCTTGAAAATGGGGGTCAGGAACCAGCAACTGTCCACACCCACATTGCTGATTTGCTCTGCAGGAGCGGGAATCAGACCGATGTGCGCGGATGAATCACCGCGCAGAACCGATAAATCGAAGTTATTCTTCTGGAAATCAGAGATATAGTAGTGGATGATGTTCTCTTTGTTGGAGTTCTGTATCGTATGGTTTTCGAAAGCGTGTATCTCTTTGAATGAGTGGCTGTTGGGCGAAACGGCGATGCGGTCGAGCAGCTCCAACATCTGGTCTTTGTTGAGAATGTGCGACTCCTCGCCGGTGAAATCCTGCGTGGTGAGTACGAAATCGTCAGAGAAATCGAACGATTGCACGATGTTTTTGGCAGCGTCCACCGCGTCGTAGAGGCGCGAACCGTTCTTGCTGTCGGTCTCCATCGAATAGGAGTTGTCCACGAAGACGGAAATCACGTTGCCCTTCGCGGCGCTCTTGTTGCTGCAGCGCAAGAAGGGCTGTGCGGCGGCGATTACGAGGCACGCGATACCCAAAACTCTCAGTGCCAGCACAATAAGTTGTTGCACCTGCGAGGCGCGCTTGGTCTTCTTCTGGATATCCTCCAACATCTGCACATTGGAGAAATAGACGGTCTTGTATCTTCTGAAATTGAAAAGATGTATGATAATCGGGACCAAAATGGCCACGAGACCGATGAGCATCAAGGGGTTAGTGAATGACATTCTCTAAAATTTAAAACGGCGGCAAAGGTACACAAAATACAAATATGCCCGAATCTGTAGAGACTCGATTAATCGCGTCTCTACAAACCGGAATTACACTCATTAAGGAATTCATCATCGACATGCAGCAACCGTGCGATGGTGAACGCCTCCTTCGGGACATCGTCGTTGCGTGTCTCGATGAGGGAGTAATCCATGTAGTCGGAAATGTGTCCGATACTGAGTGAATTGACGTTTTCTGGAATCTGCAACCCTTTGACGCGCAGATGTTTGCAGTCGATATTCAAACCGCTGTAGTGGGTGGTAACGATGGCGGTGAGCGAAAGTTGACGGCAGATTCGGATGAAACCGTTGACCATCCGTTTGCCCTCGTCGGGGTTGGTGGTGCGGGCCAGCTCGTCCACCAGCGCAAGCACACGCTTGCCTTCGCGGGCGGTCTTAATGATGCGGTCGATGGTGAGCACCTCTACGGCGAACGACGAAAGTCCGCTCAGTGCCGACTGCCGGTCGCCGATACTTGTAATGATCTCATCCACAACGGGTAAGGTGGCGGATTCGGCGGGAAGGAAGAAGCCGAACTGGAACAGATATTGTGCCAATGCTACCGATTGCAGCAGTACCGACTTGCCGGCCATGTTCGCGCCGGTAATCAGCACGGTTTCCCGACCGAAGCGGATGCTGACCGGCTGAAACTGTCGACCTTTCAGCGCTAAAACCTCCGCGATTTCGGGGTTGGTGAGGTTTACAAGGTCGTGACTCTCACCAATTTGCGGCTGACATGCTTGCCAATCGATGGCCAAGCGCGCTTTCGCAATCAGCAGGTCTATGTAGGCGGTGTTGCGTAGGTTTTGCGACAACGCCTGATGGTAGGGCCTCAACTTTTCGCTGAGTTCTGACCGCAAACGATCCTCAATCTCCTGAGCCTGAAAACGATAGGTCTCCTCCTCCTGACTGTTGCAGGCCGCTTTGAGCTTTTCGCGCAGACAGGCCAAATCTTCATCGTATGCCGAATAGACGTAAAAGTGGGGGATATGGGTGTGTTCAGGGTCCAGAATGTCGATAACCTCCTCCATTGGGGCGTATTCCAGCCAAGGAATCTCCAACTTGTTAACATCCAATGCGATAGTGCTGGTCAAAATGGCCGTCTTCTTGATCTCGAACAGCTGGATGTCGTCCAAAACCGCACCGTTTTCCAACGACATCAGGGTAGGGGCGATGTTGTTGAGTTGGTGGATCTGCTGGCAGAGATGGGAGAGTGTCGGGCGGTGACTTTCAGACTGCCAAAGCTCCATCGTGTCTGCCAGATGCTCGAATTCGCTCTTGAGTTCAGCGGCATCGGTGCAGAAGGGCAGGTTCAGCAGGTGCTGGCGGCCCAAAACGGAGTGGAATTGCAGTTTCTCGAAGACGAAACGCAATGACGGCTGTTGTTCGAAGGCGTTCTTGAATAGCATGGGATCCACTTTTTTGGTTAATACGGAAGGTTTAATCCGGTGGTGTCGATCAGGTCGGATTTTTTGCTGACGATGAGTGCTGAGGCGTCGTTCAGGAGCTTCTCGGCCGATTTTTCCTCGCTGATGTAATAGGCGATGGAAGACTCAAACTGCTCATTTGTGATTTTATAGCGGTCGAAAAGGTCTTTGTAGTAGCGTCGGGCCATCTCGTCTTTTGGTACGGAATCAACTGGCGACAGCTGAAGGTAGCTTTCAATGATGTAGCTCTCAGCCAGGATGTTAACCAAGGTGATACGGTTGATCAGATGGTCGGGTTTCTCCATCACGTGCTTCTTGCTCTTGCAGCCAGCAAAGAGGGTCAGGAGGGCAAAAAGGATGAGAACGATAGTGTGAACTCTTTGGACTATATTTTTCATTATTTGTATCATTATCGGTGTTCTGTAGAGACGGTGTGCACATGGAGACGGTGTACACACCGTCTCTACAGGGAAAATCATTTCTCGGTAGCTTGTATGGGGGTATACCCCAAACTGATACCCGCCTCGATCATGCGTTGGTAGGCGGCCTCGCGGGTGTTCTCGATGTCGCCGTCCAGAATGGCGTTGCAGACCACATCTTTGATGTCGCCGATGGCTCTGCAAGGCTGGAGGTTGAAGGCCTGCATAATGTCCTCGCCGTTGATGGGCGGTTGCCAGTTGCGCAGACGGTCTTTCTCCTCGATTTCCACCAGTTTGTCGCGCACAATCTCGAAATTCTTGTGGTAACGCTTGATTTTGTCGGAATTCTTGGAGGTGATGTCGGCTTCGCAAAGCATCATTAGATCGTCAATGTCGTCGCCCGCTTCGAATAACAACCGGCGCACGGCGGAGTCTGTGATGTTGTCCTCCACCAAAGCGATGGGTCTCAGGTGCAGGTTAATGAGCTTTTGTACGTATTTAAGACGCTCGTTGACAGGTAGTTTCAATCTGTGGAAGATTTTGGAGGCCATCTTTGCGCCCACCACTTCGTGACCGTGGAACGACCATCCGTGCAAGGGGTCGAAGCGTTTGGTGACCGGCTTGGCGATGTCGTGGAGCAATGCCGCCCACACGAGCCATACGTTCGTGCTGCTCATCGCCACGTTATCCACCACTTCCAACGTGTGTAAGTAGTTGTCTTTGTGACCTTTGCCGTTGATGTTGTCCACGCCTTTCAGCGCGATGAGTTCCGGCATGAATTGTGCCAGCAGTCCGCTTTCGTCCAGCAGTTTGATGCCTCTGGAGGGACGGATGCAGTGCAGAATCTTGTTGAACTCCTCCATGATGCGCTCTTGGGAGATGATTTCGAGGCGGTAGGCGTTGCGCTGGATGGCCTCGAAAGTGTCGGGATGGATGTTGAAGTTGAGTTGGGAGGCGAAGCGCACGGCCCGCATCATGCGTAGCGGGTCGTCGGAAAAGGTGCGGTCGGGGTCGCAGGGGGTGCGGATGATCTTGTCGGCAATGTCCTGCAGTCCGTTGAAGGGATCCAGCAGCGTGAACGGATGCTCGCCGTTGAGGGAGATGGCCATCGCGTTGATGGTGAAATCGCGGCGCAGCTGGTCGTCTTCCAAGGTGCCGTCCTCCACAATCGGCTTGCGGGAGTCTCGGCTGTAGGACTCGCGGCGCGCGCCCACAAACTCGATGACGCTGCCCTCGAAGTGGAATTGCGCGGTGCCGAAATTGCGGTAAACGTTGACGTGCAGATCGGGGGAGATGAGCGCGGCGGTGGCTTTCGCCAGTTCGATGCCGCTGCCCACCGTCACGATGTCAATGTCGGTGTTGTGGCGCTTCATGATGATGTCGCGCACCACACCGCCCACCACGTAGGCGTCATAGCCAAGTTGGTCGGCAGCCCGTTGCACGTACGGGTATATCGGGTGAGTGAGATTCTTTTCGTAGCCCATGGATGAGTGTTAAAACATTAGTTTTTAAGATGTTCGGCAACCACTTCGGCAATATCCTTCACATTGGCATCTGTGCCGTGACGGAAGGCTTTCTTGCACATCGGACATGCTGTGACCACCACGTCGGGGTTCGGCTCGGTGAGCACAGATAAGGCTTTGTCGCGCAGCTGCGTTTGCTGGTCGAGCGACAACACCGTGTTGCCCAAGTTCATACCGCAGCAGAGACTGTTCTCCTTCTCTGCGGAAATCTTCTTCAATTTTCCGATGGCATTGAGCACCTTGCGAGGCTGTTTGTAAATGCCGGAACCGCGTCCGAGATCGCAAGGATCGTGGTAGGTGAAGGTTGTATCCGACTGTTTTACAGAGAGTTTGCCAGATTTGATAAGCATATCGATGTATTCCGTGTGGTGATACACCGGAATGGAGAGGTTGTATTCGTGTTTGAAGGTGTGGTAGCAGATGGGGCAGGAGGTGACCAGCGCGGTGGCGTTGCAGGAGCCGATCAGCTCGCTGTTTTTGCGACGCAGGTCGGCAGCTTGTCTGTTGAAGCCCTGTTGCATCAGCGGACGACCGCAGCAAATGGCCCGGTTGCTGTCTAAATGCCAGTATTTGACTCCGGCGGCATCGAAAATGGTCTTCATCGCTTCGGAGATGGTCGGGGTGAGTTGCGTCATGCAACCGCCGAAGTAGGCCACACGACCGATGGCGTTGAACCCCTTCACATTGTCGAGATAGCGGTAGTTGTCGCTCATGTCGGTGTCGCCCTTGTCGCGTGAAATGCGGCGGATGCTCATCAGGTCGATGTCCACGGGGCAGTCTTCGGCGCACTGGTGGCACATCAGACAGTTCTTACCGGCGGCGAGGATATCTTGGTGGTGCTCCAAGTTGCGAAGGTTTCTCAGCAGATAGACGCTCTGCACATCGTTGATGTCCAGTGTGTTATAAAGCGGACAGCGGTCAATGCACATACCGCAGCGCGAGCAGGCACTCAGTTCATATTTGGTGTAGCCGGTCATCTTCACGCTGTCGCGCAAGCCCAGTTTGCGGAAATAGATGAGGAACAATTCGGCGAAGATATGCATGTAGCGGGTGAAGGGCAGCATCAGGAAGAAGATGCAGAGCGCGATGGAGTAGAGCGACCAGAGTGGTAGTTCGAGGAATTCGGCCACGGGGCGGCTGAAGAGGTCGCCGATGGTCTGCGTGAGAAATCCGCCGTTGGCATAGAGGCGAGCGGTGACCGACTCACTGAGCAGACGTAGCGGGAAGATGGCCCACAGCGCAATCTTCACCGTGATGTCCATGGTGGTGTGCTTGGTGGTGCGTTGCATGCCGAGGATGCGGGAGTGGATCTTCTTGACGAAAGCCAGGAAGATGCCGGAGAGCACGTAGAGCAGCAGCAGATCCATGAGTTGGGTGAAGAAGACCTCGGTGCCGTTGACGGGTGGGTTGTGGTGGAAGAAGCGGTAGAAGATGGCGCACCAGAAGTGGAACGGGCCTTTGATGCCGATGCGGCTCTCGATGGCGCCGAACACGATGAGCAAGAACCAACCGAAGGCGATGCTGCGGTGCATATAGCCTAACCGCCAGTTTTTCTTGGTGATGCGCAGGTGCAGCAGACATTCGCAGAAAACCTCCCATAGGGCGGGCACAATCCGCGTGGAGAACATGTTTTTCTTGATGAGGGCCTGCTGTTTGCGGTCGAACTGCTTGATCCAGCGCACGAATTTGTAGCCGCAGATGGCAAACAGGGCGATGGTGCCCATGACGAACGGAACGACAAAAGGATGGAAGTTTGCCATGGCTTAGAAAGTTTCGTGAGACGGGGTGAGAAGTTGGCGCATGTTGATGATGAGCGAGCGCAGGTTGACGCCGCGCGGGCAGACGAGGGTGCACTTGCCGCAGAGCATGCATTTGCGCAGCTCATCGGCGAGCTTGTCGTACTGTCCGCGACGGAAGGTGTTGTGCACCTTGCGGATGTCGAAATCGGTGAACTGTCGTGCAGAGCAGGTGGCCGTGCATCCGCCGCACCCGATGCACAAACGATATGATGGAACCTCTTCCAGCAGTCGTTCGGCCTTGCGCAAGTCCGCCTGACTCAGGTTGAAAGAGCGTGTCTTCTTAATGGAAAATCCAAAATTCGCCATATTACAATATATGTAAAAAACCAAGCGGCAAAGATACACTTTTTTAAGATGCACGGAAAAAGGCTGTTGGTGCCTTTGCGCGTTGGTTTGTAGAGACGGTGTGCACACCGTCTGCACACCGTCTGCGTGTGTGTCGAACATGAATTTTTATTGCACTTTTTGCCGCGCGTGTTATTTTTTGTATTTTTGCAAAAAAATAGAATGCTGTTATGAGCACCGAAATGTTAGAGACCATCCGCGAGTATTTCAAGACCCAGCCGGTGTTGAAGGCATGGCTGTTCGGCTCGTTCGCCCGCGGCGAGGAGACCGAGGACAGCGATGTGGACTTGTTGGTCGTTTTTGACAAGAAAGCTAGAGTTTCTTTGATAGGTCATGCAACAATGATGCTTGACTTAGAAGATCTGTTGCACAGAAAGGTTGATTTGGTGAAAGACGGAACGTTGTTGCCTTTTGCCGTTGAAACTGCTAACCGTGATAAATTACTGATATATGAGAAGTCCGCTAAATGATAAATCAAGATTAGAGCATATTTGGGATGCCATATTGACCATCGAAGAATATGTTGTAGAGAAAGAATTCGAGGATATTGTCAAAGACAAGATTCTTCGTCACGCTGTCACCTGGAACATTCAGGTCATCGGAGAGGCATCTAACAAATTATCGAAGGAATTCATTTCAGCACATCCTGACACTAATTGGCGCGGTGTGATCGGAATGCGGCACGTGCTCGTTCATGACTACTATCAAATTGATGAGGAGGGCATCTGGAATGTGATAACAGAAGACCTCCCGATTCTCAAAGCCCAAATCAAGGAATATCTCTCCGAAATGGAGTAGCAAAAATAATCATCCCCAATTTTCACCAACCCCCTATAGCGTATAGAGACAGAACAGACTTTTTAACATATTGACGGTGCAGAGGGCGTAAAATTTTTCGTTCCTACGGTTGTATATAGAAAAAGAGTATTTTTGCGCTGATAAAAAGAAATGACAATGACCAGAAAAGATATAGTGGGAAAGGCCAAGGAGGCCATCCTGTCCATTGAACCGGATGCGGAGATCATCTTGTTCGGCAGTGAGGCACGGGGCGACGCCCGACCTGACAGCGATATAGATTTGCTTGTCCTGCTTTCGGGCGACAAGAAATCCATTGATCGTGAAATGGAAATCTGCTGTCAGACGATGTTGCTCGAAGGACAAACAGGGATTAGCATAAGCCCAAAAATCTATTTGAAGAAAGATTGGGAAAACCGTCCGTTTGTAACACCATTTTACCTGAATGTGATGCGGGAGGGCATCTTGTTATGACACAACAATGGGATAACGAGAGCAGAGAGGCCCTAATTAATTATAGAATAAGCAGGGCTGATGATTCGATGGCCGAAGCAAAATTGCTGGCTGACCAAGGTTATTACAACACTGCCATTAACATATCGGTAAGGCATTGAGCGTGTTGTTTGAACGAAGACAAAGTGGAGACTATGATGATTTTGTTTTGTGCGATCAAAACGATGTAGATGAGCTGAGTAAAAAGGCAATGGCTTACGTGGAGTTCTTGAAAGGTTTGTTGTCCAAACCAGAATAACAATATTAACCCCGATTTTTCACCAACCCCCTATAGCGTATAGAGACAGAACAAACTTTTTAACATATTGACATAAAGCGTTTTCGCTTTTCTTTGAGGTATCCGAAATCTCGACAATTTCAGATGTATCACAAAAAGAAAGACGAGAATGCTTGCGAGCAATCGTGAGCTTTCTTTTATTTGTGATACAGGTAGTCGAGAACCTCGGATACGAATAAACGAAGTTCACGATTCTTTTTGTGTTTGTGACAGAATAGCGGAAACGGTTTGTAGAGACGCAAAATTTTGCGTCTCTACGAAAGGACATCCGGAAAATAGTAATCACAAATACAAAAAGAAAATGAAAAAACTTTATTCTCTGATTCTTTTTTTGATGGGCGTGACAGCAGTCTCCGCTCAATCTGCCATCGTTCCTATCGGAGGCGATGCGCAGAGCAATAGCGGCAGTGTCAGCTTCACGGTCGGACAAATTGCCGTGCAAACGTCCGAAAACTCTAATGGCGTAACAGTAGGGGAGGGCGTGCAGCAACCCTACGAAATCATGACCGTAGGTGTAGACGAATATCCGCAAATAGTCCTGAATGCTGTGGTCTATCCCAACCCGACAGACAACATCGCGCAACTGCAACTCAACGGCTTTGAAATTCCATCCGATGGCCTCCGCGCTAATCTCTATGATGGCAACGGCAAGATGCTACAAAACCTCATTGTTACTGACGACCTTACTACATTCCAAATTGGTCAGTATGCCACAGGAACCTATTATTTGGAATTGAGAGACGGCAAGCGTGTGCTGAAGACGTTCAAGGTGGTGAGGAAATGAGATGAACAAATAGTATTCACAAAAATATAAAAGTTATGAAAAAGTTCTTTACACTAATCATCATGGTGTTCTGCGCAGTCACACTCTGTGCTCAGGCACCAGAAAAATTCACCTATCAGGCGGTGGTTCGTAATGCGAGCAATAGCTTGGTGGCCAATGCGCCTGTAGGTGTGCGTGTGAGCATCCTGCAAGGTGGTGTGAACGGTACATTAGTCTATATGGAAACTCACACATCCGTCACTAATGCCAACGGACTGATCACGTTGCAAATAGGTAGCGGTAGTGTACAACAAGGCAGTTTTCCAGACATCAACTGGGCGAATGGTTCATACTTTCTGAAGACCGAAACTGACCCGAATGGTGGAGCCAATTACAGCATCATCAGTACGCAGCAGATGCTAAGCGTTCCGTACGCGCTCTTTGCGAAGGATGCCGGCAATATTCCGACCATTCCTGCCAATGTCAGTGCATTTGCCAACGACGCAGGTTACATCACTGCTCAAGACATTCCGGAAGTCCCAACGGTGCCGACGAATGTGAGTGCGTTTACGAATGATGCCGGTTATCTCACAAACTACACAGAAACAGATCCACAATATTCAGCTTGGGACAAGAATTACAATGACTTGATCAATAAACCAACTATTCCCACTATTCCTAACAACGTTAGCGCGTTCAATAATGATGCAGGCTACATCACCGCACAAGACATTCCTGCAATTCCGACAGTTCCCACTAATGTCAGTGCCTTCACTAACGATGCAGGATATTTAACGAACTTTACGGAAACCGACCCGACGGTTCCGGCTTGGGCAAAAGCAGAAAACAAACCGACCTACAACTATTCGGAAATCATCAATACACCTACGATTCCGACAGTGCCTACTCAAGTGAGTGCATTCACCAATGATGCGGGTTACATGACGAATTTCACAGAAACTGACCCCCAATTCAATGCTTGGGACAAGAATTATAACGACTTGACTAACAAACCCACTTTGTTTAGTGGAAACTATAATGACTTGACAAACAAGCCTACGCTGTTTGACGGCAATTACAATTCTTTGACCCACAAGCCGAATTTGGCAACGGTGGCCATCAGCGGTAGTTATAACGACCTGATTAACAAACCGTCGATACCGACAGTAGTAGGTGAACTCACCAATAACGTAGGTTATATAACGGCCGCCCAAGTTCCTGCGCAGGTGAATGCTGACTGGAACGCCACCACAGGTGCGGCTCAGATTCTGAATAAACCGACTCTTTTCTCGGGAAATTACAATGATTTGACTAATAAACCAACTATTCCGACAGTTCCCACAAATGTAAGTGCCTTCACTAACGATGCGGGATATGTGACTTCTACAGAAGTGCAGCAGGCGGCGGGAATACCAACGGTAGTCTCTGCTTTCCAGAACGATGCAGGATACATTACAGCAGCACAGGTCCCTGCACAGGTGAACGCCGATTGGAATGCCACGAGCGGCGCGGCTAAGATTCTGAACAAACCAGCTTTGTTTAGTGGTAATTACAACGACTTGACGAATAAGCCCACATTATTTGACGGTGATTATAACTCCTTGACTAACAAACCCAATTTGGCAACAGTAGCAACAACAGGCAATTACAATGACCTGACAAACAAACCGACAATACCGACTGTCCCATCTAATGTCAGTGTCTTTAATAATGATGCGCACTACATCACAGAAGCTCAGCTGAATGCTTTGTTAGCTGCGATGAATAACACGATTGACAGTTTGCGGGATAGGATTGAGGAGTTGGGGAATGGAACAACACCTTTGATTCCGGATACAACAAATCCCGTGACTCCCAACTTGACAGATGGGCAACCTTGTCCTGGTATGTCCACCGTTATGGATTATGATGGTAATACCTATAACACTGTGGCTATTGGGCAGCAGTGCTGGATGAAAGAGAATTTGCGTTCAACGCACTATTATGATGGTACAGAAATCCCGCAAATTACTTATGCTAATAGTAGTTATACCCCAGTACGCTACAATCCCGGAGGTGATCCTTCGAACGTTAGCACTTATGGATATTTATATAATTGGTATGCCGTTATGGATAATAATATATCGAGTAATACGAATCCGTCGTCTGTGCAGGGCATTTGTCCTATGGGCTGGCATGTGCCAAGCAATATGGAATGGTCTCAATTGACTGGATATGTGACTTCATGTAGTAACTTCCAATGTGGAGGAAATGCGCAAAATATTGCAAAAGCATTAGCCTCAAATAGCGATTGGACTTCTTTAGGCTCTATCCTTTGTGCTGTGGGTTACAACTCTATAACTAACAATGCTACTGGTTTTTCTGCTCTTCCTGCTGGTGAAGGTGGCAGTGTGGGAACGAATGCATATTTTTGGAGCTGTTCACAATCGAATTCCAACAGTGCATACGCTATACAGCTTGATTATTCCTCTTCAAATGTGACCATAAAAAATGATGCAGACAAATCAGATCTATACTCCGTACGTTGCGTGAGCGATTATGTAATTACAGGTGGGGGACAAAATGTTGTGACAGGTTCGGTAAGTAGTGTCACTTCCACAACAGCTTTGTGTGGTGGATTGGTGATTTTAGACAACAATTACGCAGTTATTGCTCGTGGGGTATGTTGGAGTACATCACCAAATCCCACTGTAAATGACAGCCATACTTTTGACGGATCTGGTGCAGGTATCTTCACTAGCAGTATTACAGGACTCTCCCCTGAAACCATATACTATGTGCGAGCATATGTTGTCATTGGAGAGGGAATTAGTTATGGAGATGTAGTGAGTTTCTCTACTCCAGCATTATTTAATTGCGGAACAAGTACTATTTCTGATTACGATGGAAATGTTTACAACACTGTGCAGATTGGCAGCCAATGTTGGATGAAAGAGAATTTGAGAGCTTCTCATTATTCCAATGGAACTACTATTCAAGGACGCACAAATCCTGGTAATACTTCAGCATATGGATATTTATATTCAGGACGATCTGTTGAAGGAAAATCTTCGGATGGTAATGAAGTCATTTTTAATGGTAATAATAAAGTCTGCCCAATGGGATGGCATGTCCCGAGTGATGGTGAATGGACAGAATTGACTCAATATGTCGGTAACCAAAGCACGTATCTTTGCTCGAACAATACTTTGTTTATAGCCAAGGCTTTAGCTTCTTCTTCTGGATGGAACAGCAGTGTTAATACATGTGCTGTTGGTAATACCCCAAGCATAAATAATGCCACAGGTTTCAGTGCTCTCCCTGCGGGTTACTATACTAATAGTGGTGGCTATGGATATATAGGAATGGGAACAGCAGCCTATTTTTGGAGTTCTACTAAGCCAGTTAATGGGCAACATTATTATAGATGTCTCAATTACGATGACTCAGGTGTGAGCAAGAATCAAAACTATATTGGGTCATATTGGTATTCCGTCCGATGTCTCCGCGACTAACCCATTCCTAATTCAAAATTCATAATTAATCAAGGGCGTGGCTGTGGGCTGCGCCCTTTGTGCTTTCATGCTCTTGCGAGACGGCCACCTTTACGTTATTTCCTGCTCTGGCGGGTTGGAGATTCCGTTTGGCATTCTTGCTCTTGCGAGTCAAGGCCTCTCTTTTTCGTCAATCTTTGCTCTTGCGATTAAGGTTCGCCCTTTTCGACCAAACGGAATGGCGGTGCGAAGGCAAATAATTCCGTTTAAAACCGAAGGATAGGAACCGGCCACGGCCAATTCCCCTTCTCCGAGAAGGGGTGCCCGGAGGGCGGGGTAGTGATATGGGCAAATCGGCGTAAGCCGTCCTTTCCCAAAAAAAATGTATTTTTGCACCCTATGGGGCCGAAAGAAAACGGCCTCCTTCAGGCGTAAGCCATTACCAAAAAATGTCTAACAATGTGTAAAATGTATAAGAAACAACTATTTGTGATTTTGTCGGTTATGTTGCTGGTTTTCAGTGCGTGCCAACGGGAGGCGCGGCAACTGGTGGGCGATTATAGCTACAAGCTTTCGGGCGATGTGGTCATCATGGATGCCGATGGTGCTGAAACCCACCATTTTGTGCATCGCGTCGGACAGATGAACGTTCTGCGTGACAAGTCCTCGAAAACGGGATTTGTGGTGACGATGAACGAGATGAACGGCGGCTGCTACACCTTCCAGGCGGAACTGAGCGGCGATACGCTTGTACTGCCACCATACACTTTCACCACCACCATTCTCAGCTCCGACGGCATTGACATTTCCATTATCGACCAAGATGAGAATCCTACCATGGTGTATACCGTGAAGGCTTCGGGAAATGGACGTTTGAACGGCAATATGCTGATTTTGAGGGAGTCGTGGAATGGACAACAGACAGGCAACCCCACGGTCACCCTTCGCGCTCCGGAAATGATGATTTTGGCTGAAAAGAACTGATACGATGAAAAAGGTATTACATATCATACTGGTAATCATTGGGTTCTGCCTCGCTGTGGTGGGCTGTAAGCACGCCACCCCTGAGCAGACGTCCGCACCGCCGATCGCGGTGCAGGTGATGGTGACCGATACTGTGTCGGGCAACATGACTCGCACCTATGTGGGCGAAGTGGAGGAGAACCTCTCGGTGGCGGCAAGTTTTCCTACGGGCGGGCGCGTGGAGCGTGTCTATGTGCGTGAGGGCGACCGCGTGCGCGAAGGACAGACGCTTGTCGTTGTTAACAGCGCCACCGCGCAAAATGCCTACAACTCCGCGAAAGCCACCCTGCAACAGGCCGAAGATGCCTACAACCGACTGAAGAAAGTGTACGAGCAGGGCAGTCTGGCTGAGGTGAAATGGGTGGAGATGCAGACTAATCTGGAAAAGGCCCGCTCGATGGAGCAGATTGCCCGAAAACAGCTGGACGATTGCACATTGAAAGCCCCGATTTCCGGTGTGGTGGGGGCTTGCAACGCCAAAGCGGGCGGCTCGCTGCTGCCCGGTGAACCCGCTGTCACCCTGTTGGATATGGGCAGCGTCTCCGTAACCTTCTCCGTGCCCGAAAGCGAAATCGGCTCCGTGAAGGTCGGGGAAGAGGCTTATGTCCTCGTGCCCGCACTCCAAAACAAGATGCTCACCGGCAAGATTACCGAACGCAGCATGACAGCCTCCAAAGTGTCGCACAGCTACCAAGTGAAGATCGCCTTCGCCAATCCCGACAAGTCGCTGCTGCCGGGCATGGTCTGCAAGGTGATGCTCGACCAGCCTGACAACCAAGGCTTTGTGGTGCCCGCCAAGTGCGTGCAAACCCGTCCCGAGGGCCTTTCGGTCTGGGTGGTGGAGAACGGTCGCGCGCAACACCGCCTCATCACCTCCTCCCAATTCGTGGCCAACGGCGTGCTCGTCACTTCCGGCCTCCACCCCGGCGACACCATTATCACGGAAGGCCTGCAAAAGCTATATACTAACGCTGAATTGATAATTGGTAATGTCCGTTAAACACCACATCCTCTCCGCTATGCGCAGCCACAATATCATCTTCTTTATTGTGGCCTGCTTGGTGGCGTTCGGTATGTTCGCGTTGCCGCGACTGCACAAGGATGAGTTTCCGCAATTCGTTATTCGTCAGGGCATTGTGGCAGCGGTCTATCCCGGCGCCTCCTCGCAAGAGGTGGAGGAGCAGGTGACCAAGCCGCTGGAGAGGTTCCTCTTCACCTACGCCGAGATCGACAAGGAGAAGACCTATTCGGTGACGGAGAACGGCATTGTGTACGTCTATGCGGAGCTGCGCGTGTCGGTGCGGGACAAGGACGAGGCTTGGTCGAAAATCCGCCACGGACTACAGCTCTTCAAGAAGACCTCGCTGCCTGCGGGCGTGCTGGAGGTAGTGGTGGTGGACGATTTCGGCAACACGTCGTCAATGCTGTTGACCGTGGAATCGCCCGAGCGCACACCGCGCGAGCTGGAGGATTATGCCGAGCAGCTTTGCGACCGACTGCGCAACATCCCCGAAATGGGCAACATCAAGATCCTCGGACAGCAAAACGAGGAGATTGCCGTGACGGTGGATCAGGAGAAATTGGCGGCATACGGCATCAGTCAGCGGGCGTTACTGTTGGAACTTGCCACGCAAGGCCTGCGTACGATGGGCGGCAGCGTGGAGAGCGAAGCGGGAGAGGCGCAAGTCTATGTCACAATTCCGTATCAGTCTGAGTATGAGGTGGGTGAACAGATTGTCTACGCCGATCCCACCGGCAATGTGGTGCGCTTGCGCGACATCGCTACCATCCAGCGGCGTTATGCAAAACCCAAAAACTACATCAAATACAATGGAGCTTCTACCGTGTTGATTTCCATGGAGATGGCTCCGGGAAACAATATCGTGGCGTTCGGCAAAAAGGTGGAAAAGGAGATTAACCAATGCAAGAAAACCCTGCCGCCCGACGTGGATATGCACCGAATTACCAACCAGCCCTACGTGGTCAACAAATCGGTGATGTCGTTTCTGCGCGATCTGGTCTTCTCCATCCTCGTGGTGATTTCCGTGATGTTGCTGCTTTTCCCGCTGCGAACCGCCTTGGTGTCAGGCTCCAGCGTGCCCGTCTGCATCGCCGTCACCTTGGGACTGATGTTCATCTTCGGCATCGAGCTGAACACGGTCACACTGGCTGCGCTTATCGTGGTGCTTGGCATGATTGTGGACGACTCTGTGATCGTCATCGACGGCTATACGGATATGTTGCAGCGCGGTTATTCTCGCTGGTACTCAGCGTTTTTCAGTACCAAAGCCCTCTTCGTCCCTATGTCGCTGGCCACGCTCGCCATCTCGGGGATGTTCTTCCCGATGACCCGCATCATCACGGGACCGTTGGGCGATTTTGTGCAGCTTTTCCCCTGGACGGTCTTGTTTGCTTTGGTCTGTTCCATTTTCTACGCTGTATGGGTAATTCCTTATCTGTCAACGGTTTTCATCAAACGAAACAAAGACGGCATTGCGCCCAACCGCTTTGAGGCAGCGCAAAACCGTTTCTTCATTTTCCTGCAAGGGTTGTACGAGAAGGTGCTGACCCACTGTTTTCGCCATCCGGCCATCGTCATCACGCTGGCGTTAGGCGCGATTACGTTGGGCGGTTTCCTCTTCACCCGTCTGCAAATCCAGATGCTGCCCAAAGCCGACCGCAACTGTTTTGCCGTGGAGATGCATCTCGCTGACGGAAGCACACTTGCGCAAACCGAGGCCATCGCCGACAGCATGGAGGTAATCCTGCGTGCAGACCCGCGTGTGGAGTCCATCACCTCGTTTATCGGCTGCTCCTCGCCGCGTTTCCACGCCACCTACGCTCCGCAAATGGCGCACAAGAACTACGCACAGTTCATCGTCAACACCACTTCCGAAAGGAACACCCTGAAGATCATCCGCGAGTATGGTCCGAAATACGAGAACCACTTTCCGAATGCCTATATACGTTTCAAACAGATTGACTATCAGGCGGTAAACAATCCTGTGGAGGTGCGATTCTCGGGCAATGATTTTGAGACCATGAAGAGAGCTTCCGATTCGCTGAAGAACTACCTGAATACCTTCCCGGAGCTGACATGGGTGCATTCCGACATGGACGAAACCTCGCAGAACATCCGTATTTCGCTGAAGAGCGATGAGGCCACCAGACTCGGAATCACGCAAACCGCCCTGTCGCTCTACCTTTCCGGAGCGTTGAGCGGACAAAGTCTGACCAATGTCTGGGAGGGCGACTATAAGGTTCCGGTGATGCTCTACACGCGCGAACACGGAGATACCACCACCTATCAAGCCATTGAAGATCTGTTCGTTCCGACCTCAATACCAGGTACTTGGGTGCCCGTTCGACAGGTCGCTGAGGTGGAACCCGAATGGCACGATGCGGTCATCAATCGTCGGAACAGCATCCGGACCATCACCGTGGGCGCGGATCTCAAATACGGCTACAGTCAGCCCGGTGTGATGAAGAAAATCGACCAGTATCTCAAGGAGAATCCACAACCTGAGGGTGTGGAGGTCTCCTACGGCGGTCTGACCGGCGTGAATGGTCAGGTGATTCCGCAAATCGCGCTCAGCTTTTTGGCGGCTGTATTGGTGTTGTTTGTTTTCCTGCTCTACCATTTCGGGCGGTTGGACATCGTATTCCTCACATTGTCAGCCAGTTTGATTTGCGTTTTCGGTGCGTGCCTCGGACTCTGGATTTTCGGTCTCGACTTTAGCATCACAGCCGTTTTGGGCGTGGTGAGTCTGATTGGCATTATTGTCCGGAACGCCATCATTATGTTCGAATACGCGGAAGATTTGCGGAAAAATCATCGGCTGTCGTCAAAAGAGGCAGGCTTCGAGGCGGGGAAACGTCGGATGCGTCCCATTTTCCTCACTTCGGCCACCACTGCGTTGGGTGTGGTCCCGATGATTGCGGCGCACACCGCCCTCTGGATGCCGATGGGGGTGGTGATCTGCTTCGGCACCATCTTCTCGCTACCGCTGGTGGTGACGGTGCTGCCGGTGGCATACTGGCAAGTTTTTAAGAATTGATAATGGATAATGGATAATGGATAATGGATAATTGATAATTGATAATTCCTTGAGCAGTCTCGAAGAGACAAAACGCACGGAGTGCAATTAACCCCACATGAGCGACGGAGGAGCGTAATGTGGGGACAAAAATGAAAATATGAAACGATGCATATTATATATAGCCCTAATGTGGATGGCGGTGGCAGCCGGCGCGCAGCCCATCCCCGTCGACAGCTGCCTACTCTCGCTGGATAGCTGCAAGGCGTTGGCGTTGCAGAACAATTTGGAGATCAAGAACGCTGCGTTGGATGTGGAGGCGGCGCAGGAGGTCAAAAAGCAGGCGTTCACCAAATATTTCCCCAATGTGAGTGCGATGGCGGGTGGCTATTATGCTGCCAAGCCGCTGTTTGAGTATGGTATTGACGACATTAATAACGCCAACGCCCGACAGTGGCTGCACAACCTCTATTTTGAGTACGGTGCCGCAATGGGACTTCCCGACCGGATTTCGCTGTGCGAGAACGGTGTGCTGACGGGTGCGATGGTGCTGCAGCCGGTCTATATGGGCGGGCAGATTGTGAACGGCAACCGACTGGCGAAAGTGGGGGTGGAGGCGGCGGAATTGCAGGGAGAACTTACGCAAGATCGTGTCCTTCAGCAAGTTGAGGAGTATTACTGGCTGATTGTCTCTTTGCAGGAGAAGCAGAAAACGCTGCAACAGGCCACGACGTTCTTAGATACGCTGAAACGCGATGTCAACGCCGCAGCAGAGGCAGGTTTGGTTTCCAAAAACGACCCGTTGAAAGTGAAACTCAAGTGGAATGAAGTCTATTACAACCTTGAAAAGGTCCAGAACGGTATTCGGTTGGCCACAGATGCGCTTGGTCAGATGATCGGACAGGACCATGGAGTCCTCATTCTGACCGACACCATTGGGGAGATTTCAGAATGGCAGGCGAGATGGAAGGATCCAGGTGCCGCTGTCTTGGGTCGAAAAGAGACACAATTACTTGATTTGCAGGTCAGCGCCGAGGAGTTGAAGAAGAAGATGACGTTAGGGGAGACGTTGCCCCATTTGACGGTTGGAGGAACGGCATCATACGGCAACTTAGTGTTCGATCACTACACTGCTAATGCGCTGGCATTTGTCACGTTGCAGGTGCCGCTGACGGGTTGGTGGGAGGCCTCGCACAAGCTGAAACAGCACGACATTCTGATTCAGAAATCGGAAAACGAACGCGCTGACCTCCTCCAAAAGATGTATCTGGAGGTGATGCAAGCATGGAACAATGTTGGCGAAGCCTACAACCAATACAAGCTGATGGGACTGGCTCTGCAAGACGCGGAAGCTAACTTGCTGGATGCCAAAGCCAATTACGATGCTGGGATGATACCTGTGTCAGAACTGTTGGAGGCGCAAACACTGCTTTTGCAAGCCCAAAACCAACGCACCGACGCCCTCATCGACCTCAAAATCAAGGTGGAACGGTATAAACTGTTAACTGCTAACTACTAACTGCTAACTTTATTCATGGAACTTCTCGTTTTCAACCCCGAACACGACTACGCTCTGGCCGACAACCACCCCCATTTCGTGGCGTTGCGGTCGGCGGCGAAGTTCTCGTACGATTGCGCTCCGTTTATGCGGTATTTGTCGGAGGACGAGAATGTGGTGCTCGACGCCTACGAGCCGTTCGGGAAGGATTTCCGGAAGAAGTTCCAGCCTTTGCAGGATCCACAACGCATCACGAAGGTCGTGCCGTGGGGTTGGGATGCCGCGGTGGTGTACCAGCTGCAGCGTATCGGTGTGGATGAGTCTTTGCTGCCCTCGGAGGTGCGTTTGCAGCAACTGCGAGAGCTCGCGCACCGCAAGACTACCATCGCCGCCATGAACTATTTGAAGAATCAGCATCCGCATCCTGAATTTTTGCCTGATACGCCAGAGTATCTCTCTTCTATTCAGGAGGTCATAGATTTTGTGAAGAAAACGCCGGATGCCATCTTCAAATCGCCCTATTCGGGCAACGGTCGCGGGCACCTTTACGCACACAACGAATGTAACCCCACGCTTTTGCGTCAGTGCGAAGGGGTAATCAAACATCAGGGTGGTATCTTGGCGGAAAAACAATATGCTGTGGTTCAGGATTTTGCAATGGAGTTTACGTGCGATAGGGGAGCGGTGACCTTCCGCGGTTACTCGCTCTTCCACACCGAACACTACGGCTATGGCGGCAATCTGCTGATGCCGGACGAGGAGATTCTCCGGACGCTGTCACAATGTGTAAATATGGGAGAGTTGCAACAAATCCAATCTTTGGTGACGCAATTTATAAAGCTACACATTGCACCGAACTATGATGGAGACGCTGGTGTGGATATGTTTGTGTATCAGGAAGATGGTCGCTATGGAATCCATCCTTTCGTGGAGGTGAACCTGCGGAAGACGATGGGGTTGGCCGCCCACGACATCTACGCCCGTTATTGCCATCCGGAATCGCGCGGCACCTTCCGCATTCTCCGCGAATCTGTAGAGACGCGATTAATCGCGTCTCTACAACAGAACATGCAATCCCGTGACGGTTTGTGGTGGTCAGGCACCGCCATTCTGAATCCTATCACCCCCGAAACGCAATATGCCGTGGTGGTCACGCTGTAAAACGATATTTTTCCTATCTTCGCGGCGTAAATATTATTCGTTAATAATTCACCTAACAATCAGGTTATGAGATATTTTGAGAGCGAAGTCGTCGCGAATCAGCAGATTACCCAAGATATTTTTGTTGTGCAAGTCAAGCGGAACGGCGCAGAAGCCGCTGCCGGACAGTTTTACATGTTGAAAAGCTGGGACACGGAGCTGACGTTGATGCGTCCCATCAGCATTTTCAAAGCGGAAGCGGACACTCTCCACTTTATGTATCGCACTGTGGGTCAGGGCACCCAAAGAATGGCGCAGCTGAAATCGGGCGATCCTATCCGGTTGTTGGGACCGTGTGGCAACGGCTATCCTATTGCGGAGATCAAAGGCAAAGTTGCCGTGTTGGGTGGCGGTGTCGGCATTCCGCCGCTCTGCGAAACCGCTAAAACGCTCCAAAACAATGGTGTGGAGGTGGATGCCTATCTCGGCTTCCGTGATGTTTTGTTCGCGGTGGAGGATTTCGAATCCTACTGCGCCAACATCTTCATCTCCACCGAAAAAGGTGATGAGGGCTACAAAGGATTTATCACCGACCTGCTGAAACCGGGCGAATACGATGCAGTGCTCACCTGCGGTCCCGAAGTGATGATGCGTAAGGTGGCGGCTATGTGTGCAGAGACGGGCACCAGCTGCTACTGCTCGCTCGAACACCGCATGGCTTGCGGTATCGGCGCCTGTCTGGGCTGCAGCATCCGCACTAAATCGGGCATGAAGCGCGTCTGCAAGGATGGTCCGGTGTTCCTCAGCACGGATTTGTTGTGGTAGAGACCCGAAACCGTTTTTACAATTGTTGTTTTATCCAGAAATTTGAAGAAAATGAGTGATACAGTAAAACTTTCAGTGGAAATTGCAGGGGTCCCGTTCAAAAACCCCATCATCGCCGCTTCCGGCACCTTCGGCTTCGGCGAGGAGTATCATGAACTGTACGATGTGGGCTGTCTCGGTGGCATCAGCTCCAAGGGGTTGACATTGCATCCTAAAGACGGAAACGAGGGCATTCGCGTGTGGGAGACCGCCTCGGGCATGATGAACAGCGTGGGGTTGCAGAATCCTGGCGTGGAGGCGTTCATCGACCACGGCATCGCGCAGATGCGTCGTTTTGGTAACGTGCTGATTGCCAATATGGGCGGTCACAGCATGGAGGATTACATCACGGGCGCGACCATGCTTTCCGATGCGGATATTGACATGCTGGAACTGAACATCTCCTGTCCCAACGTGAAGAGCGGCGGCATGGCGTTCGGCATCAAAGCAGAAGTGGCTCGTGAAGTGGTGACCGCCGTGCGCAAGGTGTGCCATAAACCATTGATTGTCAAACTGTCGCCCAATGCGGAGAATATCGTGGATATGGCTATAGCCTGTGAAGAGGCGGGTGCGGATGCCCTTTCCTTGGTCAACACGTTCCAAGCGATGGCCATCGACATCCACAAACGCAAGCCCGTATTCAACAATGTTTATGCAGGATTGTCGGGCGCAGCTATCAAACCCATCGCTTTGCGCATGGTGCACTCCGTCAGCAAGAAGGTGCATGTGCCGGTCATCGGCATCGGCGGTATCTACACGGCAGAGGATATCCTCGAATTCGTGATGGCAGGAGCTGCGGCAGTGCAGATCGGTACCGTCAACTTCAACAACCCGATGGCGGGTCGCGACATCCTGAACAACTTGTCGCAACTCTGTCAAAAGGAAGGAATCGCGGACATCAACGAAATCCGCGGCATCTGTTAGGATGTATACTAAATGGGCATCCTTAGCGTTAATCAAATCAGTTTTTGACAATTTATAAATCGGAAATAATGAAAAGAATGCAAAAAAAATCGTTGCTGATAGCAGGGCTTTCAATCCTCATTATCAATATCATGACCGTTTCTACGGCCAAGGCCCAGTTCTCAATCGGTATTAAAGGGGCCGTCAATGCTGCCAACTATTTGGATCTGACGAAAAAGAAATTTGGTATGGAAGCTGGCGTTTTCATGCGCTTTGGCGATCGTTTCTATTTCCAGCCGGAAGTGAATTATGTGTTGAAGAGTTCCACCATCAAGAATGCCATTGAAGAAGTGCAAGAAAACTTTGAGCTGAAACAACATTTCATTGCGGTACCGGCATTGTTGGGCTACCATTTCATCAACAATGAAAATTTCAAGTTCCACCTCACCATCGGTCCTCGTTTTGATTTCAAAATCGCGGACAATTTTGATGAATCGGGATGGGAGTCCAATGCCATTCAATGGGGTGGTCAGGTGGGTCTTGGTATCGATTTCTGGCGCTTTACTTTAGATGTGAGCTACAGTATTGCGGCGGATCGTTTCAAATACACCACTACCAGCGAGCCGAACACGCAATTTACGAATATGTTCATCGCATCTTTGGGTTTCAAATTTATTAAGTAGCTCATTGCTATAGAGATACGGGGAATCAAAAGAATTTTTCGGATCACCCAAGATTTCGTTTGCGAATTACGTTATTATAAATGAGAGACCAGTCAGAACTGTTGGAGTGGGTGCATGCGTGTCGTGAGGGCAATGCCCGGGCGCAACGCAAGCTCTTCAAACACTTCTACAGCAGTGTGATGGCCGTCTGTATGCGTTATGCTGGGAACAGCGACGAGGCGGATGACATGCTGAATGACGGTTTCTTGAAAGTGTTCTCGAATTTGGACAAATACGAGGACTCAGGTTCTTTTGAGGCTTGGATGAAGCGCGTTGTGCGCAATGCTGCGTTGGATTACCGCAGAAAGTATGACCAAAAGGTCGATTTTGTGGACATTGACGAGGTGGTGGACAACCAAATGACGGATTATCACCTGAATGATGCCGTTTCAAAGATGTCTTCGCAAGAGGTGATCTCCCTGATTCAACAGCTGCCTCCCGTAACCCGAACGGTGTTTAACCTTTTCGTGTTCGAAGGTTTCTCGCACAAGGAGATTTCAGAGCAGCTGAATATCACGGAAAACACCTCCGCGTGGCATGTCAACAGCGCCCGGACAAGACTCAAAAATGCAATTTATCAAAATGATAACGTGTAAAATATGACGGATTTTGACAAACTGATTAAAGAAAAGGCGGAACAAGCCGAATATGCATACAAACCATCGGCGTGGAGACGGTTCCAACGCAAGTCGGGATTGGGACATGCGGCAACTCAATATTGGGTGGCGGGTCTCTCTTCCTTGATTGTGGTTGGAGGAGTCGCTGCGTTTATCGGGCATCGTCAATCTCAGGGCACTCCTGAGGGCGAGCCTGTGCAGACCGTGCTGACAGTTGATACTTTGGAAAGTCAGCAGATTGTTTCCACTCCCGAAGTTTCGGACACTTTCATGATGGCGAGCCATGAGACGGCTGCGCCCGCCCCGAAACGTACTTCCGTACAGAACAAGCAAACTGTTGAAACTCAAGAAGTGGAAGCACCCAGACCTCAAGTTGAGAAGTCGGCTCCAAAGGTGAACAGAACCCCTGTTCACGGTCGCCCGCTGGTGATTGATGTGGATACCATCAAGGAGAATGTGCCGACCGATGAAGAACTGAGGAAGGGGAACAGTCGACTCTTTTAGCTTTTACGTTTTATGGAAATAAAAAAAACTCTGCAGATCTGCAGAGTTTTTTTTGTATTGTAAATGCCAGTGTGGATTATAACACCTTGGCTTCGATGTTGATAGTGCGGACGGAATTTTCCGGATCGTTGGTGATAATGTCGATAGTGGCATTTTGGTTGCCGGAACGACCGGGAGCTTTGAAGGAAATGGTGATTTCAGCAGAGCCGCCGGTAGGAATTTCCTTGACAGTAGAAGAGACTCTGAACAGTGAGTTGCTGGAAGATAAATTTCTGATAATCATAGTACTTTTTCCAGTGTTCGTCAAGGTGATGGTTTCCGTTTTGTTGGTGTTCTTCTGCATGTCGCCAAAGTTAACGGTTGTAGCAGAAACATTGCTGACAGGAGCGTTCTTACGTTGCTTGGGAGTCAACTTGGAAAAGTCTTCCTTGATGTTGATAGCATAGTGGATACGTTTGGTGGGCTCAAGAGAATCGTTGGTCTTGAAGTTGATAGCCTCTTTTTGTTGACCAAATTTACCGAATTTGCCAGCATCGAATTTCAAGACAAAGAAACCTTCTTGTCCAGGTTGGAGTTCTGCACCAAAACTGCGATAAACCTCAGAAATGTAATTGTTCGGTTTTTCGAATTGGAAGGAGACGGGCTGTGACCAGAAATTGCGAATGTGGAATGTGTCAAGAACCGTTTCGGTGTTCATCATATTGTGAGAGGCGTTGGGCTCTTTGATACGGACCATGCCGTTGCCATTGGTGTAACCAGCCTTTTCAAACTCTGTCGGGGGGCGTTTGATAACTTCACCCTTGATGAAAATCATGTGCGGGGTGGCTTTGTCGTTTTCCAAGAAACGGGGCTCGTTGGTTGTCACGCGGATGTTCTTGTTGAACGCACCGGGACGGTTGTAAGGATTGTAAGTGGCTTCGATGTAGCCTTGCTCACCGGGAGCGATGGGGTCTTTCGTGTAGTTGGCTGCCGTGCAACCGCATCCGGGACGGACGTTGGTCAGCTGCAAAGGCTCATTTCCGACGTTGGTGAAGACGAACTTACCAGTCACCTTGCCACCTTCTTCTTTGATTTTTCCGAAATCGTAAGTGGTGTTCTCAAATTTGATTTCGGGTTGCGCAATGCAGAAAATTGCTGACATCACGGCAACGAATAACAAACTTAACTTTTTCATTTTGAGTTGTTTTTTATTGTTTTTATATATGATTTATATTCTAATTTTGAGCAGGCAAAAGTACAATTTTTTCTCCGAATTGGTTTAAATTAATTCCATCAAAATTTCCGGACGACATCAGAAGCAGCACCGACTTGTGCCAATCCGTTGTCAGTAGGGCGTTTTGAAGCATTTCGGAATCGTTAAAAACTTGTAAATCGTCGCGCTGGAACGCCATGTAAATCATTTCCGGATGGATGGGCGGCAGCTTTTTGTGTTGCACGGCGGCGGGGGAGAAGTAGACCATGGCCACATCTGCCTCGTCCATTGCGTGGGCGTATTGCTGCAGGAACTCTTCGGTCAGACTGCTGAAGGTGTGCAGTTCCATGCAAGCCACCAATTTGCGATCGGGATATTGCTCGCGCACGGCGTTGATGGTCGCTTTGAGCTTGGAAGGGGAGTGCGCAAAGTCTTTGTAGACAGCGCATTCTGGTGTTTTGGCAACGAGCTCCAATCGTTTGGACGCACCTTTGAAGGATACAATGGCTTCGTAGAACTGTTCGTCGGTGAGTCCCAATGCATTGCAAGCCAAGCGTGCCGCGTTGATGTTCATCAGGTTGTGTTTGCCGAAAATCTGCAGCGGGTAGGACTTTTCGCCGTGTTTGAGGTAGGTGACACCGTCTTGGATGTAGTAAGGGTGAACACCGTAAGGCTTGCGGGTGGTGTTGGTGATGCGGTCGCCGAGCTTACGAAGCTCCTCATCTTCTTCACAGTAAATGAGTTGTCCGTCGGCGGGAATCATCTTGGCGAAGATTTCGAACTGTTCCACGTAGTTGGCGAAAGTGGGGAAGACGTTGATGTGGTCCCATGCGATGCCGCTGATGATGCCGATAGTGGGCTGGTAGACGTGGAATTTCGGGCGACGGTCGATGGGGGAGGTGAGGTACTCGTCGCCCTCGATGACCATTACTTTTGCGGTGTCGGAGAGGCGCACCATAACCTCAAAGCCTTCCAGCTGTGCTCCGACCATGTAGTCACAGTCAATATGTTGATGCTGAAGCACATGGATAATCATAGAGGTGATGGTGGTTTTGCCGTGGCTGCCACCAACCACCACACGGATTTTATCTTTGCTCTGTTCATAGAGATATTCGGGGTAGGAGTAGATGCGCAAATCCAACTCTTTGGCTTTCAGAAGCTCTGGGTTGTCCTCGCGCGCGTGCATGCCCAGGATGACAGCATCTAAATCGGAAGTGATTTTCTCGGGATGCCAACCAATATCGTCGGGCAGGATGCCGTATTTGGCAAGGCGGCCTTTGGCGGGATCGAAGATCTCATCATCCGAACCGGTAACTTCAAAACCTTTGATTTTGAGGGCGATAGCCAAATTATGCATAGCGCTGCCCCCGATAGCGATAAAATGTACTTTCATATTTACGAATAGGTTAATCGTTTGTTAGACGCGCCGTTAACGAAAAAGTTGAAAATTTATTGCAGAAAAAATCATTTCTTGTCGTCTTTTGTAGAGACGCGATTAATCGCGTCTCTACAGGGGCAATATCGTAGTTCGGGTGTATTTGTTTTTTATGTACCTTTGCCACCGAAGAATTAGAAATGCTATCTATTGATAATGAGCAAGATGAAGTTTTGGATAGACCCGATGTCGCACCAGTTTACGATGAGCGTATGATGAAAGTGACGCTTTTGGGAACCGGAACGTCGCAAGGGGTGCCCGTGGTGGGATGCCAGTGCGAGGTCTGCCGTTCGGCGGACCCGCGCGACAAGCGGTTGCGCACCTCCGCGTTTGTGGAGGTGGATGGCGTGCATCTGCTCATTGATACGGGTCCCGATCTTCGGCAACAGCTTCTGCGCGAGCATATTACGGATGTGGATGCCGTGCTGCTCACCCACGAGCATAAAGACCATCTGGCCGGACTGGATGACATCCGTCCCATCTATTTCCGTCGCAAGCGCCCCATGGACATCTACGGCATGCAGCGCGTGCTGAACGTGGTGCGTAAGGATTACGACTACGCCTTCAAGGAGCATCCCTATCCGGGGGCACCGTCGTTTCAGCTGCACCCCATCCGCCACGAACGTTTCTTCGTTGGTGATGTGGAGATTCAGCCCATCCAAGTGAAGCATCTTACGCTGCCCATTTTAGGCTATCGCATCGGGAAGTTTGCTTACATAACGGATGCCAGCTTCGTGGCCGATTCCGAAATAGCCCTTCTCAACGGCGTGGAAGTGCTGGTGGTGAATGCGTTACACCATGAAAAGCACTATTCCCATTTCAATGTGGAGCAGGCCTTGCAGTTTGTGGAGAAGGTTGGCCCTCAACGCGCCTTCCTGACACACTCCTCCCACCACATGGGACTCTACGCCGATGTGGAGAAAACCTTGCCGCCTCATGTCACTTTAGGCTACGACGGTTTGCAGTTCACTATCGATAAATAGAGACTACCATACGTTTGCGCAGCGTCTTTTCTGTGCGCAGATTCCAGCTTTCGATTTGCACCGCATACATGCCCGCAGGGGCTAGGTTGCCTTTGTCGTCTTCACCGTCCCAGCGGAAAAACGCTTCTGATCCGCATAAAACATTGTTGGCGAGATGCTTGATGGGATGCCCCCGATTGTTATACACTACAATATTCACGCGGTTCTCCTCTTCCGTGAACCGACAGATCACCTCCGCGAAATCTTCGAATCCGTCGTTGTCGGGGGAAAAGACTTCGGGAACGACTGCAAAGTCGGCGTTGTTTTCCTCACATCCCGTTTGCGAGTTGCGGTAGCCGGGCGTGCCGTAGCCAGCACTCTCCGCCGCCGATCGCCAGTTGCTTTCATCTTGCGTCGGACGGTCCGCATGGAGCCGCTCCAGCGCAACGCCCTTGGTGGTCAGCAGTTTGGAGTAGTGCATCTTCTCGCTGTACGCCAAACGGTCAATGGAACGCAAACTCTTGTCTGTCAGATGGATGACGCCCTGACTGATGGCGAAGTCGGGCAGTGAGTCGCACTGTATAAGACGTTTCTTGTCCTTGCAAATGTACTGTTGCAGCGTGACATCCCGTTGTCGGCAGAGCACGGCATACTCGTTCGGGTGCAGCTGCCACCCATTGGAGACTGTAGTTACCGCTTTTTGTGGTAGCGTATCGCCACCATACCCGATTTTCACATCCTTCAGGTCGATGATGCGGTTCGATCGGTTGTAGATTTCCACGTAGTCGGCATTCTCACCATCGAGCGGGTTTGTGAGTATTTCATTGATGATCAGATCGTTGTGTTCTGGTGGAACTGAGATTCCGAACGGCGCTTCGTCCTCCATGGGGTAGCTGTTCCCTCCGCAATCGGAGAGTTCCCCTGACAGGAAGAGTCTGTAGCGAATGTTGGGATTTGGCGGTTCCGAAAATTGCACGTCGAGGGCGCTGAACTCGGGCGGCGCCTCACGGATTCCGGTGATGCTGAGGGCGGGCTCGGTACGGAAAAGCGATGCCGATTCCGAAAAGTCGCCGCTTACCGTTTTCGCAAGATGCACGCGCAAGGTGAGCGAGTCGGTCATCGTTACGCCAGTGATGGTCGGCAACGTGTTGTCGTACAGCGTACTACGGATGGAATTGGGCCGACCGGGAGTGCCGCCCGACGGGTCGGTTGAGGAGTCCCAGTTCCAGCTGCCCGCACAGGGCCATTCTTCGTCAATCATCTCTAACGACCAACCGCCCTCCTGCTTGATGACTTCTGTGTGCCACGACTTCTTAAAACTCACGAAATGAATCACTTCGCCATTCTGATTCGTTAGCGTCAGCGACTGTCCGCCGTCGGTGACGGAGAGCGACGAAAGCGTGACGAGGTGGTCGCAGAATGGCGCGAACTCCTCCTGATACTTCTGTGCGATGATTACGACATAACCGCTGCTGTCTAATGGAATTTCGGGCAACTTTTTGACCGTGTTGCCCAGTTTTAGCTGCCAGTTTTGCAGATGGACGGGGTGGGGGAGTCGGTTGTGCAGCTCTATGTACTCCGCCGCAGGCAGCCCGACTTCCGGGGCCGGCTTGGCCATGATCTCGCTGATGATGATGTCGTAACGACCCGGCTCCGAATCGGCTTGTCCCAGAAGCCCTTTTTGAATCATTAAAAAAAATACTGCAAGCAACAATGCTTTCAAAGTTTTTGCGTTCATATCTTTTTGTTTAGGTTTTATTTTATGTTTGCAAAAATAGTAATTTTGCAGCGAAAATCAATAATTGTTGATAACTTTTTTATAAAAAATCAAAAAAATATGAAAATTGCCCTTGTCGGAGCCACCGGATTAGTGGGTGGAGTTATGCGTAAAGTGTTGGTAGAAAGAGGATTCGCGGATTGTGAGTTCATTCCTGCCGCTTCGTCGAAATCTGTTGGAAAGACGGTGATGTTCGGAGACCGTGAGGTGGCGGTCGTCTCTGTGGAGGAGGCCATCAGCCGCAAGCCCGATTTCGCCATCTTCTCGGCTGGTAGCGCCGCATCGCTCGAATACGCGCCCAAATTCGCCGCTGTCGGTACGGTGGTCATCGACAACTCCGCCGCATGGCGCAGCGATCCGAATATTCCGCTCGTGGTGCCCGAAATCAACGGCGACGTGATTACCCCGAACGACAAGATCATTGCCAACCCGAACTGCTCCACCATTCAGATGGTGATGGCGTTGGCACCGCTGCACAAACGCTTCAAAATCAAACGTTTGGTGGTGTCTACTTATCAGTCTGTTACGGGTACGGGCAAGAAGGCCGTTGATCAGCTGATGAGCGAGCGCGCTGGTCTGCCCTGCGAACCAGCCTATCCCTATCCCATCGACATGAACCTCTTCCCTCACGGTGGCTCTTTCACCGAGGACGGCTATACCACCGAGGAGATCAAGCTGTTGAATGAAACCCGCAAAATTCTGAGGGATAACAATATACAGGTGACCGCAACGGTCGCACGCGTGCCCGTCACAGGTGGACACTCCGAAGCCGTGAATGCGGAATTCTACCAAGATTACGACTTGGCCGAAGTCTATGAGTTGCTGAACGAGATGCCCGGCGTGAAGGTGCTGGATAAGCCTGCCGAGAATCTCTATCCGATGCCGAAATACGCTGAGGGTCAGGACGATGTGTTTGTGGGTCGTATCCGCCGCGACTTCTCCCAACCCAACACGTTGAACCTCTGGGTGGTGGCCGATAACCTCAGAAAAGGCGCTGCCACGAACGCCGTACAGATCATGCAGTATATAATTCATAATTCATAATCCCATAGGTATAATAAAGCGTGTCTTGTTGCGTTATTGACCTGTGTTAAATTTGAAATTAATACAAAACCTTACCATTATGTTCAAAAAAACAATTATTCCGTTATGTTTCGCAGTTCTGCTCACTATTTTGGGCGGAGCTTGTGACCCGGACCCTGTGAATCCTGAACCCACGCCAGGTCCCAACCCTGGCAACACGGAGGGCATTTATCTGGGTGTCATTGGGTTTAACAACCAACTGTACGTCAAAGACATTACTCTCTTGAACAGTTCAACGTATCAAAATTTCAATGATTTTATCAGCAATCTGACTCCGGGCAACGGTACGGCGTTGTTTTATGCCGATTATACGGCCTTGAAGAAACTGAATGCGTATCCCGCTCCTCTGGAACTGAAAAATGTTGCCTTGGTGACATTTACAGACGGTTTGGACAACATTTCGACCGCCAATAGTGAATACGACCCCGAGGGTTATGGCAGCACCACGGCCTATAGAAATGCTTTGCACAACATGATCATGAATGAACCGATACATGGTGTGAACGTTTCGGCCTATTCCATTGGTTTGAAGGGTAGTGATGTCACTGACGAGGCTCAATTTATGGAGACCTTGCGAAAGCTCTCCAGCAGCGACAACAACGTGTTCCAGGTGTCGAACATGGACGAGGCCATGGAGCGTTTCTCCGCGATTGCCTCCAGCCTCTATTCCATCTCCACGTCTGTGAATCTGGGCGTGAATGTGCCTGGCGGTTATGATGACGGCCAGCGTCTGCGTTTCACGTTCGACAATGTTAACTCGGCGACCAGCTCAACGAAATTCATCGAAGCCACCTATCGTCGCAACTCCAACGGTACCAGAACGCTTGAAAACGTGATCTATTACGGTTTCTCCCAAGGGCCTAACTCCATACCTTCTTCCTCTTCCCAAGGCGCGTATTACACCTTCATGTTCCAGAATATGACCTATTTGGACGGCAACCCCGTCTCACAAACGGATTTGAACAACATTAAGCTCTGGAAGCAAACCAGTACGGGTGCGTGGGATAAAGAGACCGAGTTCAACCCGGCAAGCTCGACCACTGTCACGGAGGAGAAAAACAGTGCTTTGATTATTCTCGTCCTCGACTGTACCACCTCATTGGGCAGTGATTTCGTTCACATGCAGGAGAGCGCCAGACAATTTGTCCAAACGCTTGCCAATGTCAACAACGGTAAGAAATAATTCATAATTCATAATTCATAATCAAGGCGTGGCCGTGGCTACGCCTTTTTTTGTTTTCCGAAATCTTGTGCGATACAAAAAACCGAAATAATCGTTAGTTGCGCGGTACGATATTTTTTGTATTTTTGCAATCTTGTATTCATGAGTATATGAAAAGAATCAGTTTACTGATATTAGGATTGTTGACGATCTCCTTTTTGTGCGCGCAACCCGCTCATAACAAGGCTGTTGTCGGTTTTTATAATGTGGAAAACCTGTTTGATACCATTGATGACCCGAATAAGAACGACGAACAGTTCCTTCCGGATGGCGATTATCGCTGGGGATCACAACGTTATGAGGCTAAATTAAAGAGTCTTTCGAAGGTGATTTCCGAGATTGCAAAGCTTGACGGCGGACTGGTGGTGCTGGGCGTTTCCGAGATAGAGAACGAGCAGGTGCTGCAGGATTTGGTCGCCACGGAGTTGTTGAAACCCTATCATCTGTCGGTTTGTCACCATGAGTCGCCCGACCGCCGCGGTGTGGACGTGGCCTTCCTCTATGACGCCTCCCGTTTCAAGATTCTTAGTACCAAGGCATACCCGACGATTGTGCCGAACAATCCCGACTTCATCACCCGTGACCAGTGGCTGATGACCGGCATTTTGGACGGCACGGATACGTTGGACATTGTGGTCAACCATTGGCCTTCCAAGTCTGGCGGCGAGCAGCGGAGTCTTCCCGGACGTATGGCGGCAGGACAACTCGGTCGGCATATTGCGGATTCCGTGCTGCAGTCGCGTCCCAACGCCAAATTCATCTACATGGGCGACCTGAACGACAACCCCACTTCGAAGTGCATCATGGCGGAGATGGGCACGAAGACCAAGCCTGAAAAGCTGACCCAATACGACCTCTACAACCCGATGTGGAAGCTCTTCCGCGACGGTCTCGGTTCATATGCTTACCGTGATTCGTGGGAGATGCTCGACAACATTATCATCTCCGGCGGTCTGGTGAATGCGGCTCCCGGAACCTACAAATTCCGTTCCGCCCACATCTTCCGCAAAGATTTTATGTTCACGAAGACCGGCTCTTACATGGACTACCCCTTCCGCACGTTTGCGGGTGGCAACTACCAAGGCGGCTACAGCGACCACTTGCCGGTGTACATTGTACTAACCAGAGTTAATTGATAACGCTCCCTCTAACCTTCTAACCTTTTAACCTTTTTAACCCTTAAACAGTAACCCTTAAACATTAAACCAAATATGAAACGACTTGTTATCATCCCTACCTACAAGGAAAAAGAGAACATCGAGAACATTATCCGGGCCATTTACGACCTGATTGATGTCCACATTTTGATTATAGATGACAATTCGCCGGACGGTACGGCGGATATTGTGAAATCGTTGATTCCCGAGTTCGAAGGCCGTCTCTTTATCGAGGAGCGCACCGGCAAGTTGGGACTCGGAACCGCCTACATCCACGGGTTCAAGTGGGGATTGGCGCGCGGCTACGACTATCTTTTCGAGATGGATGCCGACTTCTCACACGATCCGCACGACCTGCAGCGACTCTACGATGCGTGCGAAACACAGAACGCCGATGTTGCGGTGGGTTCCCGTTACTGTCAGGGTGTCAATGTGTTGAACTGGCCGATGGGTCGTCTGCTGATGTCCTACTACGGCTCCGCATACGTGCGCACCGTGCTGGGCGTGCCCGTGAAGGACACCACCGCCGGCTTCATCTGCTACCGTGCGGACACTCTTAACGCCATCGATTTCGACAAAATCAAACATATCGGTTACGGCTTCCAGATTGAGATGAAGTTCACGGCTTGGAAGTTGGGCTTCAAGATTGTGGAAGTGCCGATCATCTTCAAAGACAGAACTTTGGGCGTTTCCAAGATGAGCTCCGGTATATTCCGCGAAGCCATCTTCGGCGTCATCGGCCTCAAAATCCGCAGCTGGTTCCGCAAATGGGAGCGTGTCGATAATCGCGCTAAATTAGCACAAAAATAAGAATGTTTCATGTAGGGGCGAATAATTATTCGCCCCTACAATTAATCTCATAATAATGGAATATTTCGTCGCGAAGACCTTTGCCGGACTGGAGACTGAGCTTTTCAAGGAGCTTCACGCTTTGGGCGCGGAGAACTGCCAGAAGCTGAGTCGGGCGGTTGCCTTTGAGGGCGACCTGGCGATGCTGTACCGTGCCAACTACTTCTGTCGCACGGCGTTGCGCATCCTTTGGCGTCGGAAACAGTTCACCTTCAAGACCAACCGGCAGTTCTACGAGCAGATCTACGATTTTCCCGCTGAGGAGGTGCTCTCCCCGGACGGCACATTGGCCGTGCACGCCACGATTGTGGACTCCATCTTCAATACTCCGCTTTATGCCTCCGTGTTGGCGAAGGACGCCATCTGCGACCGCTTCCGCGAGAAGTACGACCGCAGGCCTTCCGTTGACAAAGAGTACCCCGATGTGCAGTTCCATTTGCACGTCTACAAGAATGAGGCACAGCTCTTTATGGACAGTTCGGGCGAGTCGTTGCACAAGCGCGGCTATAAGGTGCGCAACCATCCGGCGCCGCTCAACGAGGTGACCGCGGCTGCCATGATCAAGATGAGCGGCTGGAATGGCTCCTGCGACTTTGTGGACCCGATGTGCGGTGGTGGTACGCTGCTGATTGAGGCCGCCATGCAGGCGCTGAACATCCCCGCTGGCTTCTACCGCAGGGAGTACGGTTTCTATCAGTGGAAGAACTTCGACCGTCAGCTCTGGAAGAAGGTGCGCGAAGAAGCCGACATCAAGGACGATGTGGCGATTAACTTCTACGGTTCCGATATCGACGGACGTTTCCTCGATATTGCCCGAGCCAATGTGCAAAAGGCTCGTTTACAGGATTTTATCGTTTTGGAAAGACAAGAGATGCAGCGGTCTTATCCCGAAAACAAACCCTCTGTGGTGATGATGAACCCGCCATACGGCGAGCGGCTTTCGGTGGACGACATCAGCACGCTGTACAAGGAGATGGGCGATGCGCTCAAAAACCGCTATGCCGGTTGCAAAGCCTACATCATCAGTTCCGATAAGGATGCACTGAAGCATATCGGGCTGAAACCTTCCCGCAAATGGCCGATGCTGAACGGTTCGCTGGAGTGCATGTTCCAGGAGTATGAGCTTTTCGCGGGCGACCGCAAACAACACGTAATTCGACAAAAGAACGCTTAATGAGACGCAAACTGCTGATAGTGACGTTTTTTCTCTCCGTTTTCGGAGCCGGATTCGCGCAGAGCAAGTACAGCAACGAGTTCCTGTCGCTGGGCTTGGGCGCGCGCGGTTTGGGCATGTCGAACACGATGTGCGCGCTGACCGATGACGTGACATCCGCCTATTGGAATCCTGCTGGACTCACCCGGATGGACAAGCGTTATCAGCTGGCGCTCATGCATGCCGAGTATTTCGCAGGCATCGCCAAGTACGACTACGGCGGAATCGGCTTCAAGATCGATTCTAACCAGGCGGTGGCCTTCTCCTATATCCGCTTTGGCGTGGATAATATTATGAATACTACGCAACTGATTGACGATCAGGGGAATGTGGATTATGATAGGATTACCTACTTCTCCGCTGCCGACAACGCCTTTCTGCTGAGCTATGCCTATGCCTTCCCGCAAGTGAAGGGACTTTCCGTGGGTGCGAACGCGAAGATCGTACACCGCAAAATCGGACAATTTGCCAAATCTTGGGGCTTTGGTCTGGATTTCGGACTGCAGTATTACCGCAAGGGCTGGCAGGCGGGCTTGATGTTGCGCGACGGCACCTCCACCTTCAATGCGTGGCGCTATTCGCTCACCGATGATGTGATTGCCGTTTTCGAGGAAACTGGCAACGAGATTCCCGAGAACGATCTGGAGTTGACCGTTCCCGCGCTGCTGTTGGGCGGCGGCAAGACTGTGGATTTCGGCAAGGGCTTCCACGGAACGTTCGCCTTAGGGTTGGATTGTACCTTCGATGGAAAACGCAATTCGTTGATTAAGAGTGATTTCGTGAGCGTGGATCCGCACGTGGGCATGGAGTTCGACTATAAGAAAATTGTGGCGTTGCGCATGGGCGTCGGCAATTTCCAGTGGGAACCCGATTTTGACGGAAATCAGAAGATGACGTTGCAGATCAACTTCGGCATCGGGGTCTGTATAAAGAATATTGTCACCCTTGATTACGCCTTCACCGATTTGGGCAATCTTTCCATCGCCCAATATTCACACATTATATCTTTAAAAGTAGCCCTTGATAAATTCAAAAAATAGCATCATGTCAGACAATCAGAAAACGATTACTATTCAGAAATTCCCCTTTTCAGAGGCGCAGTTCAAGCAGAGAGTAAAGAACGACACCACATTCACCTATACGAAAGATGAGGAGTTGGCGATGTGCAGAACCATTTTGGGGAGCATCGACTTGACCACGTTGGAGGGTTCCGACACGGAGGAGAAAGTGCGCAAGTTGTGCGACACGGCCATCTCTTTCCGCGACGATGAGAAGCAGATCCCGTCGACAGCTTCCGTTTGCGTCTACCCGCCGTTCGTGGCGGTGGCGAAGGATCAGCTCAAGGGGACGGGCATCCACGTGGCGTCTGTGGCGGGCGCATTTCCGTCAGGTCAGCTGCCCATTCAGCTCAAAGTTGCCGAAGTTGCGTATGCTGTGGCGCAGGGTGCGGACGAAATCGACATGGTGATTTCGCGTGGCGCGTTCCTTTCGGGGAAGTTTCAGCAGGTGTATGACGAGATCCGCGCGATACGCAATGCCTGTCCGAAACAGAAGCTGAAGGTGATTTTGGAGACGGGTGAATTGGAGACCCCGCAGAACATCTACCGTGCGTCGCAGTTGGCCATCCATGCCGGTGCCGATTACCTGAAGACCTCCACGGGCAAGATCGCCGTAAATGCCACTCCTGAAGCATTTTGGGTGATGATGTTGGCCATCCAGCAGCACTACCAGAACACTGGTGAAAAGGTGGGCATCAAGGTCGCGGGAGGCGTCTCAACTCCCGAACAGGCATACACCTACCTGCACATTTGGCGGCAAAACATGGGCAAAGATTGGGTGACTCCGGACCTCTTCCGCGTGGGTACAAGTCGCCTCGCCACGAAGATTTTCGAAAAAATTCAAGAAAATTTTTTATAAGTGTTGGATTATAAAGAAATTATTGTATTTTTGCAGCCCGAAAAAATCGAATGATTTATAAACAAATTTAATAGTTACAAACTTTAAAAACACATTAAGATTATGACTAAAGCAGAAATTGTTAACGAAATTTCCAACCGCACCGGTTATGAAAAAAACAGCGTTCAAACTATCGTTGAGGCTTTCATGGAATCTGTGAAAAAAACCATGGTGAACGGTGAGAATGTATATTTGAGAGGCTTTGGTAGCTTCATCGTGAAACACAGAGCTGAAAAGACCGCTCGCAATATCTCCAAGAACCAAACTATTACAATCAAGGCTCACAATATCCCCGCTTTCAAACCTTGCAAGGACTTTGTTGAAGCAGTGAAGAAAAACACGAAATAATCATAAACATCAATCATTTTTCATTATGCCTAGCGGAAAAAAACGTAAACGTGCGAAAATGAATACGCACAAGCGCAAAAAAAGACTCAGAAAGAACAGACATAAAAACAGATAGTCTGTTTGCGCGGTATCAAACATTGAAAACTAAATGGCTTCATTGTAAGTCATTTAGTTTTCTTCTTTATGTATATGGAGAACAAACAAGAAGAAATCACTAAAGAAATTATCATCACTTCGCATACGAACGAAGTTCAGGTGGCTCTGTTGGAAGACAAGAAGTTGATGGAAATTCATACCGAGAAGTCCTCCTCGCAGTTTTCTGTCGGGGATATCTACCTCGGAAAGGTGAAGAAAATCATGCCCGGTCTGAACGCCGCGTTTGTGGATGTCGGCAGTGAGCGCGAGGCCTTCTTGCACTACCTCGATTTAGGCGTGAACGGCCGAACGATTAACGCCTTTGTCAGTCAGGCCATTACCACAGGAAAACGCAGCATCAGCAGAGTTCAATATCTGGAGGAAATCCCCAAAAATGGCAAAATCAGCGATGTGCTGACATCCGGACAACAGATTATGGTCCAGGTGGCCAAGGAGCCGATTTCCACCAAAGGACCCCGTATCACTACAGAAATTTCTTTTGCAGGTCGCTATTTGGTGTTGGTGCCATTTGGCGATAAAGTATCTGTTTCTCAGAAGATTAAGAGCAGCGAGGAACGCAAGCGTCTGCGCACCGCAGTGCAGAGCATCCGTCCCCGCAATTTCGGTATCATTATCCGTACCGTAGCCGAGCATAAGTCGGTGGAGGAACTCAATGCCGATCTGGACATGCTCCGTTACCGTTGGGACACGACCGTGGAGAACCTTTTCGCTTCGAAAGCGCCCGTGCGTCTTGCCCAGGAGGAGAACCGCATCGCTTCGTTGCTGCGCGACTTCCTCAACGACTCTTTCCATGCCATCTATGTGGACACCCCGGAGATTTACACCGAGGTGAAGAACTACCTGCATGTGCACGCTCCTGAAAAAGAGGAGATTGTGAACCTCTACAAAGAGAAACAGCCCATTTTCGACCACTTCAACGTTGCCAAGCAGATCAAAGGCTCATTCGGCAAGGTGGTTACGGTGAAAAACGGCGTCTACCTGATTATTGAGCACACGGAAGCGATGCATGTCATTGACGTGAACAGCGGCAACCGTGTGAAATCCTCCCAAACTCCAGAGCAGAATGCTTTGAATACCAATATGATAGCGGCTCAGGAGATTGCCCGTCAGCTGCGTTTGCGTGATATGGGCGGCATCATCACCATCGACTTCGTGGATTTGCACGATCCGGTGAACAAAAATACGCTGAACAAGGCCATGGCCGACTTCATGCGCAACGACAAAGCCAAACATACCATCCTGCCGCTCAATAAGTTCGGGTTGATTCAGATCACCCGTCAGCGTGTGCGTCAGGCTACCATCATTGAGAACACTGAAGTGTGTCCGACCTGCAAGGGCACCGGCAAAATCAAACCTCCGATTGTCATTGAGGACGAAATTTCCAACGCCTTGGATTTCCTGTTCGACAAGCAGCATGAGCCCAAGATCACCATCGTGGCGCATCCGTTTGTCTACGCTTACCTGACCAAGGGTTTCCCGTCCATCCGTACGAAATGGCGTTTCAAGTATAAGAAATTCCTCAAAATTGTTGCGAACCAGAGCAGTCGTTTGACGGAGGTGCACTATCTCAATGAGCATGGCGAAGATATAGTCCTGTGGAACGAACCGGCACGAGAATAGTATGACCGAATTTCCACCGGAGATTATGACCAAAATGGAACGTTTCTGCGCATGGCAGGAGCGTTGTGAAAATGACGTGAGAAGGAAGCTCGCGTCATTTTCTTTGTCTGATAGTCAAGAAGATGCGATTGTCAAGATGTTGAAGGAAAACCGTTTCGTGGACGACGAGCGGTTTGTGGAATCTTTCGTGCGCAGCAAGGTGAAAGCCTCCTGGGGTCGACAGAAGATCGTGGCGGCGTTGCGAGCCAAGCGGATTCCCTCGGCGTTGATCGAGCAGTACTGCGCACAGATCCCCGCTGAAGACTATCAAGAGCAGCTGCGCTCCGCCATCGAGAAGTGGCAGCGCCTGCATCCCAATGTGGAGCACGCGAGAGAGAAGCTGATCAGGCACCTGCTCACCAAAGGCTACGGAATGGGGGAAATATTAAAAATACTTCCTTGAGTAGCCCCGTAGGGGCAAGAGCTTGGTAGCCAGGGGTGAGCGAAGCGAAACCCCTGGAGAGAGATATTAGTTAATAGTTAATAGTTGTTCGGGACGGTATGAATATGAAGAAATTAATAATTGTTGTGGCGACCGTAGTGGCGTTGACAGCAATAGTTTTAAGTTTCGCCACCAAGGGCAAATCGGCGGGACAGCTGAGCAGTTCGGCTACCAGCGTTAGCGCATCGGATTCGAACGCGGCATACGAGCTTCCGCGTTACACCCGTGCCTGTGCGCATTCGCAACAAATTGTGCACAAGGCATATACGGTGGATTACAACGAGGAGTGGCGTCTAGCGAACTGGGTGGCCTATTCGTTGACGAGCGAGCAGACCAAGGGTCCGGTGGAGCGCTATACCAAATTCGATCCCGATCCGCAGGTGAAGGGTGCGACCGCACAGTGGTGGGACTACAAGAACACCCGTTACGATCGTGGTCATCTGGTGCCTGCCGGCGACATGAAATGGGATGAAACGGCTATGCGCGAGTGCTTCTACCTGAGCAACATCTGTCCGCAGAACCACGAATTCAACGAGGGCGACTGGAACTATCTGGAGAACCGTGTGCGCGGCTGGGCCAACTTCTACGGCAAAGTCTATGTAGCATGCGGTCCAATTGTTTCCACACATCCCGAAACGATAGGGGAGAACTGCATCGCGGTGCCCGACTCCTTCTATAAGGTCGTGCTGTGCGATATGCGCGGCACTTGGAAGACCATCGGCTTCGTTTACGCCAACAACGGAACCCATCACAACCTGAACTACTACGTCCGCCCCGTCGATGATGTGGAGCGCCTCACCGGCATCGACTTCTTCTACCAACTGCCTGACGATGTGGAGGAGCGGATCGAAAAGGAGGTGGACTGGGAGGCGTGGAGAATCCGTAATTAGCTATTAGCCTTTTGCCAATAGCCAAAAGCCAATAGCCAATAGCCAACAGCCAACCCCCTCCCCGACGAATCCGATTAATTATCAATTCTCCATTCTCAATTATCAATTAAAATTGTACCTTTGCCCCGAAATTTCGAGACAATGAAAAACACCGTTAAAATCTATTGCAAGAATATTGACAAGGAAGTTGAAGTGCCGTGCGGAATCACGCTTCAGGAGTTTGTGGACAAGACCAAAATGAAGCCCGAAAACCCGTTTTTCGGTGCGTTGGTGAACAACAAGGAGCGCGATATGTCGTATCGTCTTACAAAACCGGCACTGGTCGATTTCTTCGACTATTACAGCACTTACGGGCGGAACGGTTATATGCGTTCGCTCTATTTCCTGCTCTTCCATGCCGTCGATACGCTTCTCCCGAAGGAGGTGAAGCTTCGCATCAAACACTCTATTTCCGGAGGTCGGTACTGCACGTTGGAGAATTTGGACGGTCCTATTTCCGATAAGCTGGTGAAAGTGCTTTACCTCTTCATGAAGGATGTGGTGCGCCGCGATCTCCCCTTCATCCGCGAGGAGATGCTGACCCAGGACGCCATCAAGGCATTTCAGGAGCATGGACTGGAAGATAAATACGAGTTTTTCAAGAATCGTGACAGAATCTACACATCCGTTTACCATCTCGGCAAAAGCATTAACTACTATTACGGTTTCTTGCTTCCCTCCACGGGCTATCTGACCACTTTCGGTCTTGAAAAATACGAGGAAGGCCTGCTGCTGAAGCTGCCATCCAAGAAAAACATCAACGCGATGGCTAAAACCCGTACGTTTCCCAAGTTGTTCTCTGTCTATAAGTTAGACAAACAATGGGTGGAGTCTATGGGCGTGCCGTACGTTTTCAATTTGAACAAATATACCAACAGCGTCCAGATACAGTCCGGGGTGCTGGTGGCCGAAGCCTATCAGGAGAAGCAGATGGCGCGGGTAGCGGACATGATACACCAGCGCGGAGACGTGAAGATGGTGCTGATCAGCGGTCCGTCCAGCTCGGGCAAGACCACCTCGTGCCGCCGTCTGTCGGTGCAATTGGCTGTTTTGGGCTACTATCCTGTGCCGATTTCCGTCGACGACTTTTTTGTGGAGCGCGATGAAACCCCGAAAGATGAAAACGGCGAGTTTGACTTCGAAGCTTTGCACGCCATCGATTTGCCGTTGTTCAACAAAACGCTCAATCGTCTTCTTGCCGGTGAAGAGGTGGAAATCCCCACGTTCGATTTCACCAAAGGCAAAAAAATTTGGACAGGCAAGACGTTGCAGCTGAGGGGGAACGCAATATTGGTGATCGAAGGTATCCACTGCCTCAATCCAGAATTGACCGCTCAGGTGCCCGACGAAATCAAGTTCAAGGTGTTCGTTTCAGCGCTCACCTCCCTCTCATTGGACCGTCAAAATCCGATTCCGACTTCCGATAACCGTTTGATTCGCAGAATTGTACGTGATTTCAACTATCGTGGCTATTCTGCCGTCGATACGATTCGTCGTTGGCCAAGCGTACGGCGCGGCGAGGAGAAGAACATCTTCCCGTATCAGGAGAACGCCGATGTGATGATCAACACCTCGCTGGTTTTCGAGCTTTCGGTGCTCAAACCCTACGCGATGCCGATTCTGTATGCCGTTCCGGAAACCGTTCCCGAATATGCGGAGGCTACGCGTTTGATCAAGATGCTCACTTTCTTCAAAACCATCCCTGTTTCTTCCCTGCCGGGAACCTCCATCTTGCGTGAGTTTGTCGGTGGCAGCTTTTTCACTCTCTGATGATTACGCTGATAGGTTCTGGAAATGTCGCCACCTGGATCGCCCAGCGGTTGCGGGATAATTCCCGCTTTCCGATAACTCAGGTCTATAGCCGGAAGTTGGGACATGCCCAAATTTTGGCTGAGCCGCTCTATGCGCAGGCGATTGATGATATTCGACAACTGAATCCTGATAATCAGATATTTATATTTGCATTGGCGGATAATGCCTACGAAGATATTTTGCCGCAGTTGCCGTTTACATTGCCGGCAGCCTTTATGACCTCGGGTACAATTTCATGCCGTTGTTTAGCCGAGTATTCCAAAACTTACGGGGTGATTTATCCTTTGCAGACCTTCACGAAGTCGCAGTTTATGCGCGGATTGACAGTGCCGCTCTGTTTGGAGTCCGATTACGCTGGTGACCGCAAGGAGGTGATGTGGGAATTGGCACGGAATCTCTCTCCCGACTGCTACGAAGTCTCTGAATCGCAGCGCGCCCGACTGCATCTGGCCGCCGTCTTCGCCTGCAATTTCAGCAATGCGATGTACAATGTAGCCTATAAGTTGTTGAAGGAAAAAGATTTGCCGTTTGAGATGTTGATTCCCTTGTTGCATCAAACGGTGCAGAAGTTGAAGACGTTGACGCCCGCGGAGGCACAAACCGGTCCGGCCGCACGTCGCGATTTGAACGTGATGCAGGCGCAGATGGAATCGCTCGACGACCCGAAATACAGGGAAATATACCAAATAATGTCGGAACTTATTATGAAATTTTAACATTTTTTATTTGTTGATTTCCAGCTAATTAAATGAAAAATTTGGTGGTTTCAATTTTATTTTGCATTTTTGCGCCCGAATTTTAAAATGGTTAACAAGTGTTTTTTAACATCAAAAAGAGACTGATGGCCAGGGCGATAGACGAAAGGAACCAACAACATCCTTTTGATTATCAATATGCCGATAATTTCTCGCTCGAAGGAGTAGAGAACCCTTGGGTGAACAATTCCTACTATTTTTCTGCCCATAATGAAAAAATGTCGTTATTTGCTCGCTTAGGGAAGCGGGTGAATGTCGAGGAGACTTGGTTTGTGGTTTATTTGGAGGGTAAAGTCTATACGTTAAAGCAAGAATTTTTCCCAAACGGTCAATCACCCATCGTTGTCGAGAAACTCGACGACTGTTGGACCCTTTCTTATCAGGGCAAGCTGAATGAAAACGATGAAATCAGCCTTCAGGCGACGTTTCGGGCCACGCAAAAGCCCATCGATTTCACGAGCGATATGCCGGCTGAGCGCATGGCCTCGGCTATTGCCAATGAAAAGTGGGACAAGGTGTTTTTCGATCGATTGAAAAATGTGAGTGGACAGTGCCATTATGAGCAAGAAGGGTTGCTGGAAGGACAGTTGACGTTGAACGGCAAAACCGTGGACTTCCAGTTGCCGTGTGTGCGCGACCACTCTTTCGGGAAACGGGATTGGAACTACATGAACAACCACCTTTGGCTGATGGCGGTTTCGCCCGCTCGGCAGTTCAATTATTCGATGGTCTCCTATCCGGTGATGAGCGTTTTGGAGGTGGGCCATTATCGCGATGAGGCGGGCATCTACTATATGCAGCATGCGGATTTGGATTTGCAGCAGGTGAATAAGGGAACGATTCCACAGGAGCTGTCGTTCAATGTGGTTGTGGATAATGGTCAGAAAATCAATGTTTTGTCCAAGGTGATCACCGGTGTGACCTACCATTTCCAAAACGGACAATATATCTTGCACGAGAATATCGCGGAATTTACTATTGACGGGAAAACATGCCGCGGTATTCTGGAAATCGGCTTTAACCGAGATGATAGCCGTTATTTTAACCAAAGAGATTTGAATAGTATCAAGCGATGAAAATATATTCATTAGGAGAGTTGCCCGAGGAACTGTATTCGGCAGTAGGAGGGAAGGCGAAGGGATTGGATTTGTTGATCAAACACCATTTTACCGTCCCGAAAGGTTTTGTGATTACTGAGATTGATCAAATTGATGAAGAAGCTGTATATCAGGCTTTTGATGCATTGAACGTGGCGCACGTGTCGGTGCGTTCTTCGGCCTCCAACGAAGACCAGTCGGGGGCTTCCAATGCCGGCCAGTATGAAACCTGCCTGTTCGTGGACCGAGCGCATCTGTTGGAGAGTGTCCAGAAGTGTCTGGATTCGTTGGAGTCCCATCGCGTACAAGATTATGCCCAGCATTTTGATTTGGGCAAGGGGAAGATGAATGTCGTGGTGCAGGAGATGGTGGACAGCGACAAGGCGGGCGTGCTTTTCACGGCCAGTCCGAACAAAGGTTCCGACATCTTGATTGAGGCGGTGAAAGGACAGGGAGAGAACTTGGTCTCCGGACAGGTTTCCGCTCATCAATACGAGATCTCCCGTAAATATTATCGCTCCTGCAGTGACGATTTGCTTGATGAAGCCGAAATTAAGCAACTTTACGAAATTGGGAAGAAAATCCGAACTACTTTTGGCGAAGAGAAAGACATTGAATGGGCATTGAAAGACGGAACCTTGTATCTGTTGCAGATGCGTCCCATCACCACAGAAATAATTGATGTTGAGGAGTTTGATCGCGATGATGACATCAGCAAACATCTGTTCACCAAGCGGAATGTCGGGGAGATGATGCCGGGTGCCGTTACTCCACTCACCTTATCCACTTCTGTGAAGGCCATTGACTATGGCATGCGTTATATGCAATGCGTGGCAGGACTATATAAATCTCCGCATGATTTAGAGCCGTTGAGGGTGATTTCTTCCATTTCCGGGCATCTCTTCTTTGATATGGATTTGCTGTACTTGATGCATACGAGAGTCGGCATTGCCAATCCGCAGTCGATGAACTTGTCCATCATGGGCGAATATCACGACTATCCGCCCATAACCGCTCCTTTTGCCAGTCCCATTGTCAGGGGCGTCAATTCCGTCAAATTTTTGAAGTATGTGATGTCGGGTAGGGGAGCGATGAAGAAGTTCGCCAACATGTTGACCAAAGTACACTTTTTGGAGACCGATTTTTATCGGGAATTATACAAAAGCATTGATGCCAACCTCGCTTATTTGGATGAAAGTCTCATCTACCATTACGCTTCTTCTGCGTATTCAGGCAGTGCCACCAGCACGTTGTATATGATGGTGGACAAGTATTTCCCCGATAAAAAAGAGTATCAGTCGTTCTTGTCGCATTTGTTGACCAATATTCCCAACATTGAGAGTGCCGACATTTTGTCTCGTTTGCAGGATTTGGCGATGATGATTAAGCAGCAAGCGCCAAAAGCGGTGGATTTTCTCGCCGACGAATTGTTGGCCTATATTCGGAATAATGCGGAAATCAAAGCTAAATATCAGGAATTTTTGGAGCATCATGGACATCGCTGCATCAAAGAGGCGGAGATGCGTAACAAACCGTGGCGCGAGGATGAAATTTCGCTGATGAACTACCTGTTGAGCATCATCAAGTCGCCGATGAGTTTAGTCCAGAAAGAAGAAAAGATAGACTATCGGAAAGAGTTCGCTTTCATCAAGAATCCGCTGCTGAAGGCGGCATCCATCAACTACGCCAAAAAGTCCAGACAAGGGGTTGTTGACCGTGAATCCACGAAATCGCAATTGATTAAGCTCATTGATTTGTTCAAAACGCAGTATGTCCGTCTGGCCGAGCTTTTGGTGGCTGGCAATCTGCTTTCGGATGCGGATCTGATCTATTTCTTGACCCACGAGGAAATCGGCAAACTGATTGCGGGCGATGCAAGTCTGCTTCCCTTGGCAGTAAGAAGGCGGAAGGCATACGCTATTCAGGAGGAGCTGTCGTTCGACGACACTTACATCGGAAAGCCCATCGCGGATCTCTTTGATGTGGAGCAGAGCGACGGCGTGCTGAAAGGCGTTCCGGTCTCCAATGGGGAGTGCGAAGGGGTGGTGCGAGTCGTCTATTCCGCCGAAGACGCCAACCAGTTGCAAAAAGGGGAGATTATGGTGGTGCGATTCACCGATGTGGGCTGGACACCCTATTATTCCATCGTCAACGGTTTGATTACGGAAATTGGCTCGTCATTGTCGCACGGAGCCGTGGTGGCGCGAGAATACGGTCTGCCCACCATCGTGAATGTGAAGGGTGCCACCAAAATCCTGAAAAACGGCGATTACATCAAAATGGATGCCAGCAAGGGGACTGTGGTCATTGAAAAAAAATAATACTTTTGCACCCACATTTAATTAATAACAGATGAAGAAAATTATTACCGTATTGTTTTTGTTTTGCGCTTTTATGGGCTGGTCGCAAACGCCTCTGCTTACCACTAAGTGGAACCAGGGATATCCGTACAATATCCTTTGTCCGGCCGACCCGTATGAGAATTACGCCCGTTGTTACACGGGGTGCCCTGCTACGGCTATGGGGCAGATTCTCAATCATTTGCGGACGACGCAGAACACTCGTTTCGACGACAGTGACGACTATACTGCCAATTACGCCGGTCGGCAATTCCACATTGATGACGATTGGGAGATGTATCAATTTCCGTCATTCTTGCAGCTGAACGAGTTGTTGGATTCGGTGGATGCCACATTCCAACGTGGAGAGGATCTTTCTGACTCCTTGGTGGCCGCTTTGATTTTCGCCAGCGGAGTGGCTTGCCAGCAGGTCTATACTGCGTCGCCTAATTATGGTTCCGGCACTTTTAATGTGTATCAGGCGTTCTCGGCCTACCAACGATTTGGCTTTACAGACTCTCAGCTCTTCCAGGAACCCGATTCCACCATGTTCGCTATCTTGATTTCCAATTTGCAAAACGGATATCCTGCCCATCTGGCCGTTGAAAATCCTGAAGGGACGAGCGGTCACAATGTGGTGGTGGATGGCTATCGCGAAAGTGACGGCAAGTTTCACATCAACTTTGGCTGGGGCGGGTCTAAGGACAATTGGTACCACCTTCCCGATCCCAATGGCTTTTCCTACGGCTGGACAAAGATTGAGGGCATTATTGTGAATATCATTCCGACCACCACGGCTGTTCAAGAGTTCTCCAGCCAGCAGCCGCTTACAGTGTATCCCAACCCCGTTTCAGACGTTCTCTTCATCAAAGATCTTCCTTGCGAAGCGGTTGATTATGCCATTTTCGATGTTTTGGGCAGATTGGTAGCTGACGGCTCAACCGAAGGCACCCTCTCCGTCGAGGGACTGGAAAAGGGGATTTATATTTTGCAAGTCAAAGGGGAGAATCTTCTTAAAACAGCTAAGTTTGTGGTGAAATAGGGTCCTTCCTCGCAGGTCCTATATTTTCGGTTCGTCGAATTCGAAGCGGATTTCCTGTGTGGTGTCGCCGCGTTGGATGGTGAGGGTTACGCCCGTCAATCCATCGAAGATCGTGCGGCGTTCTTCAAAGCTGATGTCTTTCACGCTGCGTCCGTTGACGGCGGTGATATGGTCCCCTTTTCTCAAGCCCGCTTTTTCTGCATTGGATTGCGCATAAAGTCCGTTGACTACCCAGTAGCCGAGCGTGCGGCTGCGGTCGGTGTAGCCAAAACCACGCACTGGGCTTTTGAAAGGTTCGTCGAATTCTTTGTTCGGTTTTAAATAGAGCCGCTCGCCCGAGAGGTCGATGATCATGTCGAATCGCTCCCAAATCTCATTACCGATAATGGCGATGTGTTCTCTTTTAGAGAGTGCTCCGCCCGTGTTGTTGCTGAAATCCACCGTCACACTGTCAAGGGAAAAAGGACCTATGGTGACATTGTTTGCCCGGAAATCGCAGCTGGACGATTCCCCACCTATGCCTTCGTTGAAACTGGTGTAGTGGAGGAGCGGGGAAAGCTCGCTTAGCGAGTATTGTTTGGCCACATCGCTTGTCAAGGTGACGGAACCGCCGCTACCGAGATCCATCAAAGCCTCTCCCTGGATGGTTTTTCCATCCCTGACAGTAACAGCAAGCGGCACATAGATACGGATCTTATCGTAACGTATGGGGATGGACGTGAAGCCTGTCGTGTCGCCTGGCTGGTCCCAAAACCCCATCTGCTCATCCAAATAGTGGATGGCAATCACCTTGCCTCCCATTTCGTCAATGCCGAGGATGCCATCGGCATAGTCGCCCACAATCGGTTTCAGTTGAATGATCGGGGAGATGTGGCTCAGGTGCTCCTTCTCATCGACCGTGTAGGTCAGCTCATCAACGATGACACGCACTGTTTCCTGGTTGTTTCCTGCGCCGCCCATCTGAGCTTTCCAAATTTGTTTATACTCTATTCCGCTGTCAGCCAAAAAAGTGCTGTCCATACAGGTGTAGGGCGAGCCGGTGTCAAAAACCAGAGAGGCCGGATGCCCGTTAATTTTGGAATGAAGATACAGGTGCCCGAAATAGTAGCTTACCCCCATCAGATGTTGCTGCCCGAGGACGCTTCCGAGACAAAGCACTGCGGCAATCAGGGCGAAAAGGCGTTTTTTCATAAAGGGTGATTTTTGGCGGCAAAAATACACTTTTCGATGGTTATTTACGATAAGCGATTTTTATTTTTCCCGTTCGCAAAAGGTGACGTGCACGGTGTCGCCGAAGCTCTTGCCAATTTGTTTGCGGATGTCCTTCCGGATGCCGATGATGTAGCACGGCGTTCCCATTTTCACGATTTGTCCGTCGTAAGGCACACCGTCGAAGGTTGCGTGCACCAACAGCCGCCCTTTGCCGAACATCGCCTTGATGTCGAACGGCACCTCCATGTAGGCGGCATCCATCTCCTCGTTTTGCAGGATCACCGCATCGAATTCCAATTTTGTGATAGGTTTGGGCATAAGGCAAGTTTTTTGATGGGCCGCAAAAGTACAAAAAAGACGCAGACAATACGCCTGCCACTGCGTTGTGGATTTTTTTGTACTTTTGCGTTTTGTCAAAGAATCTAATATGAAACCCCATAACATGAAAAAGATAGTGTTGTCTCTAACGCTTATGTTAGCCCTTTTGCAAATAGGCTGGGCGCAGCAACGCGACCGGCTTGCGGAGCTTGATTTGGTGTGCACCAATTGGATCGTCACGCACGCTTCGGTGGCTCCTGACGGTTCGATTTGGATGGCGACCAGATGTGGCGAAATCTATCGTGCCGACGATATCTATTCGACTTGGCAAATCCTTCAAGAGGGGGAATTACTCAGTGATGAAGACTTTGAAAATATCGCAGCGTTCGACCGCAATACAGCAGTCATGGTTGGCAATATGTGGAGCTATATCAAAAGAACCTCAACAGGAGGCCAGTCGTGGGACTCTGTTAAATATGTTAGCAAACGTGGACACGAGTGGTTCCATCCCGTATGGCGCGGTCAGGGAGGATGCCTCTGGACTGGCTCTCAAGACGGCTATTTGGCTTTCAGTGCCGACAGCGGGCGTACTTTCACCCCATTGCTCGACAAGTCTTTCGACTATAAGATGGGTATCAAGGACATCTACATGATCTCGACGGACAGCGGCTGGATTGCCGGACAAGCCCTTTATAGCACCTCCGACAATTGGACTACTTTCCACCGTGTGCCTATACTGAATGGCGATAAAGTGAGTCGTGTGCGGGTGTGGAAGGACCTTTTGATTATGAGACAATCCGGCATGAGTTACTACACCCCCATCCACGGCGATGTTCACTGGAAGCGGACTCCGCTGGGATTGCGGGATTTCGAGGTTGACAATGCCACTGGGATGATGTGGGCACTGGATGACAACGGTGAGATTGTCCTGATGGAGGAGCTCGGCCGATGGAAACCGATGGGTGTGAACGCGCTGGCAATCATAGGCATACACGATTGCCGTCTCTATTGCAGAGTCAACGAAGGAGTGATTCGTGTGGGAGCCGATGGGGTGGTGGACCACTGCCCGTTTCTCACTGCCGATCGAACCTTCGAGGAATCAGGACGGACGCTCGAACATGCCAATATCTTATGGGGTTTCGATGAAAAAAGTGTCTATATCCGTGATTCCGAAGGCTGGTATCGTCTGGCGCGTCCGCTCGACATCGCGGGTATGACGCCTGATCCCGACCGCGAGGACCGCGTGGTTGTTCGGACCGGCGAGGGAAAGAATTTCAGCGTTGACACCGCCGGTCGCGTGGAACCCTACATTTACGCACAGCCGCTGGCCGCTTTCGTGAAGTCGGGCTTGCAAAGTCTGGAAATCAACACATACACCACTTTGGGGTACGGTGTCCACAAAGAGACCATCGGCTTTCAACGCGACGGCAACAGTATGACGGAGAGTGCTCGCACGACGACCGAAGAGAGCTTCGACCCTCATATCAAAGGTGGACATTCGATACGGACTAAGCCCATTGCCATTAATGATTCCGACAAACGTCAAAAATCGGTGGCATCCATAGAAGAAGCTTTGTTGACACTCGGCGAGCGCTATTCTATTTATCCCACCTCGGTGGACTTTGGTCTAAATGACACCTTGTTAGATATGCGCGAGGTATATGCCAGCGGAAACGTTTGGAGTTCCAACAAATGCGGCTACGAAATCGTTTTCGTCAACCAAGCCAATGACACGCTTACCGTTTGGGGGAACACTTCCGCTCACGTTGACCTCGGCGGAAGCACGCACTATCCGTGGATGTTGCCGATGGTGGTCTGTTGGCGAGAAGCTGAATTCGTCACCTACCAGCCTGTCCTGTGGCAAACTCTGCGCGAGATGATGCCCGACGGCATGCAAAACAAGGACTTCCTCGACAACAGCACCCTGCATCCGAGGTAAACCGAGCAAAGATATTAGAAACTGTAACCGAGGCCGATGCCGAAGACCGATTTGAACTGCACGCGCTCTTTTTCGACACCTTCCTTGTCCTTTACAAAGACACCGTTGTAGTACTTCAAGTTAGTGGCCAATGTCACGTTCAGCACTTTCAGGAACTGATAGGAGATGAGAAAGTCCCATTCCACATCGAAATTGCCGAAATGGCGGTTTAAGTTCGAATATCGGAAATACTGATTGTAGGTCTCGCCAGGGTGGGCCTGCTCATAAGCCTCTTTGATGTCGAATCCCTTTCCTTGATAAGGTGTGTAAAGCCAAAGCGAGGAACAGAGTGTGAGATTTTTGTATTTGTAAGCAACGGAGCCTTTGAGGGAGAGGCCTAACTCGGCGCGACAGCTGCGCCAATCGATAACGGGGGTGCCGTCATCCGTCATGATGACTTTGTAGGTGCCGTATTTGGTTTGCATTTCCCGACGGAAGTCCACATACTCTTCCGGAACAGGTTGTCCTGCCGCTTCCATAGCCGCCAAATACTCTTCAGTGTATTTCTGGTTGTCCGCATCGTTCACGTATGCCGTGATGAGGGCGCCCGCAAGCGGTGAGACATAGAACGAAAAGTCGCAACTGCCTACCGATTTCTTCCAGTCAATACCCAGTGACAATTCGGCGTTTGACGGACAAAGCCATTTGGAAACCACAGGGTCATATTTTCCTTTGTTGTATTTGCGACCAATCGCATATTGGCTCTTAAAACTACCTGACGCAGTCAAGTACAAATTATCCTTGATTTTCCAGCCTAACTTGGTGTTGAACTTGATATCGTCGGATGTCTTCTTGAGTTGGTCATCTTCCTGATCGACCCAAGTCAATCCGAAATCGGTGTCAAAGTTGGTCTCCCAAGCAATGGCGTCTTTTTGATATTGCAGACGTAGTTTGGCGAAAGTCAGCGCGTTAGCGTTGTTGTTACCCCCAGCTGACCAAAAGATGAGGCTCGTGGCGCCTGCGTTCAAACCGATCACCCCGTCAAACTTCCATGCCTTTACCGAGTCAGCTGCTTTTTCCGTGGTTTTGGTTTTGTCCGCTTGGGCATACGTTGCGGAAACGGTTAATACACTAAGAGTCAATACAATGTAAAAATGTTTCATACTTTCGTGATTTGGACGCAAATATACCGCTTTTTTTGATTTGCGGTTTGCGTTACGGTTTACGTCCGTAGGGCTGCCGCACTGCGACAGCCCTACAACGATTGGTTCAACGATCAGTGGTCATATACATTCGTAACCACAACATCACACATCAACAAAAAAAGGACACCCTCTCGGATGCCCTTAACTATTAACTTTTATCTATTAACTCTTAACTGAATTAAATCTCCCACGTGTCTCCACTGTTCAGCAAATCGTCAACGCATTTGTATTTGCCGTTGGCCATCTGCTCTTCCATTTGGTCTTCGTAGAGTTGGGTGTAGGAGGTCTTCTTCACGTTGCGGATCACGCCGATGGCCACGGGGAGGTCGCCGCTCATGCGGGCCAACATCATGTGGATGCCGGTGTCCTCGGTGGTCTCGTCGTGGATCATGATGTCGTCCATCGTGATGCCGTTTTCGCCAATGGTGACAGCCTCCAAGCAACGTCCGTTGAAACGGAGACCCTTGTTCTTCTCCTTACCGAAGATCATGGGCTTGCCGTGTTCGAGGATGATGGTGCGGTCGTCACGCACAGCTTTGTCGGTGATGGCGGCGTGAGCCTTGTCGTTGAAAATCATACAGTTTTGCAGCACTTCCACCACACTGGTGCCGTCGTGTTGGGCGGCACGGGTCATGATGTCGGTGGTCAACGGAGGCAGGCAGTCCAACGCACGTGCGAAGAAGGTGCCTTGTGCGCCCATCACCAATTCGCCCGGATTGAACGGGTAGTCGATGGTGCCGTAAGGAGAGGTCTTGGTGACCTGACCGAACTTGGTGGTCGGGCTGTATTGACCCTTGGTCAAACCGTAGATTTCGTTGTTGAAGATGGTGATGTTGAAGTCTTGGTTACGACGCACTGCGTGAATCAGGTGGTTGCCGCCGATAGCCATAGAGTCACCGTCGCCCATGCTCACCCACACGGAGAGAGCGGGGTTGGCCAGCTTCACGCCCGTTGCGATAGCGCAAGCACGGCCATGGATGCTGTGGAAACCGTAAGTGTCCACATAGTAGGGGATACGGGATGAGCATCCGATACCGGACACCATGCAGATGTTCTCCTTTTTGTGGTTGGTCTTCGGGAAGGTGTTCAACAATGCGGCGAGGATGGCGTGGTCACCGCAACCGGGACACCATTTCACCATTTGATCGCTGGTAAAGTCAGCTTTTGTATATTCGCGATCCGCTCTGGGAACAAAATGTTTTTCTGCCATAATTATCTGTGATTAAATGGTTCTTGATTGAATTATTTGGCAAGCAGTCTTTCGAATTCTTCCTTCAGCTCGCCCACCTCGAACGGGAGACCCATGATTTTGTTGTATTGGGTCATCGGGCATTCAGGGAATTGGGTGCGGAGGTATCCGGCAAACTGTCCGTTGTTGAGCTCGCAAACGACAATGAACGTGAAATGTGTTGTGTAAGGACGGAGTGCAAGAGTACATTAGATATAGTGTTTTATATCACAAATAAAAAAAAAGCATTTTCCGCTATTTTTTTGCCGAGCGTAAAAAAAATCATTATTTTTGCAGTCTCATTTGTGGCTCAAATTTACTCCTTAACCTCTTCGGCAAAACAAGCTCAGAATGACAAGCGATGATCTGAGTATGACGTTCTTAATTTCGTACAATCAAAGCGTTAGCTTTATCGAATTCTGTCGAATCTGGAAAATTCAAATAGGATGCAAGATAAAAGTTGATGCTTATGCGTTAGCGTAAGCTTAATTGAAGTTGCATCCATGGTATTCCAGAACCAGACAGAATGACATCAATTCGGTTTGCGCTTTTTTTGTGTCCATCGGAGAAGGGAAAAATATGCAAAAGTTCTTTAACGCAAAATTTTAGAGAATTATCACAAACTAAAATATCAAAGATATGAAAAAATTATTTGTATTAATGATGGCCGTTATGGCTATGATGGTTTGCAATCCTACTATGGGGCAGACTCGCAAAGACAAAAAAGCCGCAAAAAAAGAAGCATGGCTAAGAGAACAAGAGCATAAGAAACAATTGGAAGAATTGGAGTTTCAAATGAAACTTGATAGTCTTGCCAGAATCAAAGCGAAAAACGACAATACCGTAACAACTTACAATGTGCCATGCAAAGAAGCATCGTATGATGACGAAGATTATTTCCGCGATTATGGTATTGGTGCAGTTGAAAATGGTAATGACCAACTCGCTCGAGAAAGAGCATTTAGTGCTGCAAAAGACATGATAAAACTTCGTTTAGGAGAATATGTTCAAGGCATGACTGACTATTTTTTGGAATCTTACTCCAGTAGCAAGTCGGATAAAGATGCCGCTGGTAACAGGGCTCGAACCAAATTGAATGGAGTAGTTGATGGTATGCTTCACGATGCTAAAAAAATATGCGAGAATCCTGGTGTAGATGTTAAAGGGAACACCAATTGGTACGTTTGTATTGAAATTCCTAAAAAAGAGCTGAACAATAAACTGATTGAAACTTTATCTACAGATGAGAAACTAAGACGGGATTTCGATGCAGACCAAATGCAGAAATTTATGGACGAACGAATGCAGCAGATGTTGGAAGCTAAAAAGAACGCTGGATACTAAATTATTGACCAATGAAAAAGATTATTTGTTTGCTATTTGCCCTATTAGTGGCATTGTTTGTTTCAGCTCAAAACAGGCAACAGATACGTCCTGACTGGTTGCTGGAAAAGCCTGTAGCTGGCAATAGCACTTATGAATACGTTGTTGAGCATGGTATCGGTTTAACTGAAAGTGCTGCACTTGAAGAGGCGATAAATCGCATACATCAATATTATACTCGTCGTCTTGGACAAGGTATAAATTCAACAGACACTGGTGTGACTTTGCAAAAAGAGACATACACCATTCCTTTTCGTAAAGTGTGTGAATATACTGAAAAACAAAAAGACGGCACGTATTATGTGTACATTTTATGTCAAGTTGCTTTGCGAGGGGATGTCTCACCTCTTTTTGAAGAATACACCCAATGCAATAGTATTAGAAAATATACGGATTACTTGCGTAAAAAGAATATCACAGCAACTGTTGCCTCTGTTTTTATTCCCGGAGTAGGTCAGATGATTAAAGGACATTATGGATCAGGAATTGCAACGCTATTAGGAGAAGCCTCATTAATTGGGGGTGCTGTTACTTCTTACTATTTAGCACAGAATCAGTTAGATATTATGCAAGGTTACGGTGTTTCACCAAGTAGCTATAATACTGCACAAAAAAACTATAATATTTGTCGCACTGTGAGCATAACATGTGTTTCTAGCGCTGGAGTATTATATGTTTATAATCTAATTCGAACATTTACAATGAAACAAAAATATCATGATCGAAATATTTCGCTTTCTCCTGTAATCATGCCTGTTGAGAAAGGTGTGACATCAGGTGTCACTTTAACCTTAAAATTTTAATTGTTATGAAAAAAATCAGTGTTATTTTCATTGCAACAAGCTTATTACTATCGTTTGTTATTTCATGTGTCGATAGACTTGATGTTTCTACCGAGACAGAATTAATCGGCATTGTAGTTGAAAAAAGTACAAATGCTCCCATACATGATATATTAGTTAAAGTTACCGATGGTCACAATGTTTACGCCTCAACCACTACAAGTGCAAACGGATCCTTTAGACTGACAGTGAACTTTAATAAAATTAACGATTCCTATTACCTTTTGCTTGATGGTTCGCCAAATTTACCATCCAAGCGTGAAAATCTTCACGGCATGGGGAATGAAACATACGACTACGGATATATTGTACTGTACGACAAAACTGATGTAAACGTTTTGCCTCAAGTTACAACTGGTGAGGCAAGCAATGTTGAAGCTCATTCTGCTACAACAAGCGGTGTTGTCTCATCCAGTGGAGGTTATCCTTTGAAAGAACGTGGAATCTGTTTTTCTACTCACCAATCTCCTTCTATTTCTGATGCACACTCAACAGCGGGAACAGAAGCAGGATCTTATAGCTGTAATCTTACGAATTTACAAAAAAACACTACTTATTATTATCGTGCATACGCCACCAACAGTGTTGGAACATCTTATGGTGCACAGAAGAGTTTCACCACGACCGATGGTAAACCAAAAGTAACAACCACTACACCTACCCGAAATGGGACGATCGTAACAACAGGAGGAAACGTTATATCTGATGGTGGTTATTCTATTACTGCGCGTGGCGTTTGTTGGGGTACAACCCCTAACCCTGATTTGTCTCCTACTTACAACCATACAACTAATAGCAGCGGCACAGGCCCTTTTTCTTCTACATTTGAAATGCCCTTAGCCAGCATTTACTATATAAGAGCATACGCAACGAATGCAAATGGCACTGCATATGGTGAAGAAAAGACAATAGATCATCCTTATTATGAGTTACCTACATTTACATTCGGAGGACAAACCTACAGAGTAGCTCCAGCTGCAACTAATACCTATACATGGTCTGATGCTAATTTATATTGCGATAATCTTCACTTATATGGTTTTACAGATTGGCGTCTTCCAACAAGAGATGAGTTGTGGGTTATGTATCAGAATCGTAACACTATAGGAGGATTCGGTACTAGCTCTTATTGGAGTAGTACTATATGTTCACAAAATGGTGATTGGATAACATATTATTATTTAATGTTCTCGCTTGGTGAACAGGGTTGCCACCCTAATTCTAATACTGCATTGCATTCTGTCCGCCCCATCCGCGTAGATAACTGATGCTTTTTTGCCAAGCAAAGCTTGAGCAATTATTATTACAAACAATTAAAACCTCGCAATGTATAGGTTAATTGTGATTAATTATGGCAACACCAACTTCAGAAGAAATCGAAGAATTCATCAAAGAAGAACAGGAGTATCAAGATGCACAAGATGCGTTTGAAGATGCTTACGTTGATGCAGTTATTGGTGGTAACGCCACCGATGATGATTAGTTTAATGATAGGTGCGGCAAAAGTGTTCTGCCGCACTTATTTTGTTTTGCTATTATTTGAAATAAGTTCTTAAAGCCTATTTGTTATGATTAAACCTGAAATGGAGGAAACAAGTAAGCGAATTATCAATGTGTATTTCCCTGCATTGATGATTTTCTTTGTGTTCACCTTCGCCGATAACTTGCTCAAAAAACTAGTGCTGAATCCATCGGCAGAAAATCTATTATTCATTATTGTCTGGTTTTTTATGGCTGTGCAAATAACTCTTGCATACTCTCGTGGTATTAAACTGGAGAACCGAAAATACCCTAACGGAGCACTAATTACAGATTCTGTTGATATTCTTTGTGCTCTTTATTTATGCTCCATAATGAGCTGCTACGATGAGATCACGTCACAGAGTTATTTGCATTTGTCTGTCCCTTATATTATGATCGCAATTGCACAATTTTTTTGGTTTGTGTCAATGCGAATTTTTGACATTCCAGCGGTAGTCAGATTATTTATTTTATTTGTTGGCATGGTGGCTATTTCTGTGTCTGAGATGATTTGTCATAGAATATGGAATCTTTTAGCTATTGTTGTATTGATAGCAGTATTAGGAATTCTACGAGTAATGGATAAAGTCCCTAATAAGCTCAAAGAAATAATAATTAAAATTTGGAATAAGATAAAAAAGAAATGGTTTCCTCGATTTTTCGGCTGATCTTTTGCCATATATTTCAAAATAATGAATTGTTTCTGAATACTATAAATTATCCAAAGGATATTCACAGACATACACATGTTTTGTCAACCGCTATTGCACCTCTGTTCCTAATGTCTGTAATAGCAGGCTCCGGCACCATGTACGCTCAATCCACAATTCAATCTACTACACAATCCCCTTCGGAAGCCACACTTTCCGGCACCCTCCACATGTACCTCGTCACCTTTTATGGCGACAGCCTGCAAGAGATTGACCATTACAGAAAAACTCACAAAGAAGGGGTATGCATCACCTTTGTCCTTAAGACAGACAATCCGATGGATATGACCCCATATCTATCACAGGAGGAAGTCGAATTTCTTTCGGATAATGGTGCAACATGGCAGTCAGAGTTTATGGTCGTGCCGGATTGGGAGAAGTTTGGGCCTTTTTCAGAAAAGGATTTCGCTGCGCAATATGCTCACAAGCGTGTGCGTGTGATGGGTTCGTTGTTTTGCCCGATGGCCGGCTGGATGAACGTAACCCTGGTGAGGATGGATTTCAGTAAAGTGGAGGTCTTGAAGTAAATGGTGCCTACAAATATGTATTCAACACCGTTTCGTAACGGTTGAAAATTCTGTACTCGGATACTGAGACAAAGAAGGTGGTGGTGGCGAAGATTTACAATGTGAATGAATAAGTCGCCTAATTACCTGCAAAATACTTCTGCTAATAACCGTTAACCTGTGAATTCTATTTTCTACGCACTTTCACCAGAACAAGGTCGGCTGCGCCGATCTGCTTATGTCACTACCCCGCCTTCGGCACCCCTTCTAAGAGAAGGGGAATGGTGCCGTTGCCAGTCTTTTACGTGTGATTGTTCGTACTGGCGATGGGTGAAGTAATGGCCTGTTAGCCGTAGGCTAAAAATCTGTGTAATCTGTGAAATCTGTGTGACATAATAATATTTGAGCCTGTCATCAGTCATTTTCGTTTGCAAACGCGCATGGCGTGTGTGGCACATATGCGTTTGCGATGCGCCCCTACGAACCGTTCCCTCTGGACCTGAAACCTGAAACCTGAAACTAAAAAAAGGCACCCTCCCGGATGCCCTTAATTACTCATTACTAATTACTAATTGATTAAATCTCCCACGTGTCTCCGCTATTCAGCAGATCATCCATGCATTTGTATTTGCCGTTGGCCATCTGCTCTTCCATTTGGTCTTCGTACAACTGGGTGTAGGAGGTCTTCTTCACGTTGCGGATCACGCCGATGGCCACGGGGAGGTCGCCGCTCATGCGGGCCAACATCATGTGGATGCCGGTGTCCTCGGTGGTTTCGTCGTGGATCATGATGTCGTCCATCGTGATGCCGTTTTCGCCAATGGTGACAGCCTCCAAGCAACGTCCGTTGAAACGGAGACCCTTGTTCTTCTCTTTACCGAAAATCATGGGCTTGCCGTGTTCGAGGATGATGGTGCGGTCGTCACGCACAGCTTTGTCGGTGATGGCGGCGTGAGCCTTGTCGTTGAAAATCATGCAGTTTTGCAGCACTTCCACCACACTGGTGCCGTCGTGTTGGGCGGCGCGGGTCATGATGTCGGTGGTCAACGGAGGCAGGCAGTCCAACGCACGTGCGAAGAAGGTGCCTTGTGCGCCCATCACCAATTCGCCCGGATTGAACGGGTAGTCGATGGTGCCGTAAGGAGAGGTCTTGGTGACCTGACCGAACTTGGTGGTCGGGCTGTATTGACCCTTGGTCAAACCGTAGATTTCGTTGTTGAAGATGGTGATGTTGAAGTCTTGGTTACGACGCACTGCGTGAATCAGGTGGTTGCCGCCGATAGCCATAGAGTCACCGTCGCCCATGCTCACCCACACGGAGAGAGCGGGGTTGGCCAGCTTCACGCCCGTTGCGATAGCGCAAGCACGGCCATGGATGCTGTGGAAACCGTAAGTGTCCACATAGTAGGGGATACGGGATGAGCATCCGATACCGGACACCATGCAGATGTTCTCCTTTTTGTGGTTGGTCTTCGGGAAGGTGTTCAACAATGCGGCGAGGATGGCGTGGTCACCGCAACCGGGACACCATTTCACCATTTGATCGCTGGTAAAGTCAGCTTTTGTATATTCGCGATCCGCTCTGGGAACAAAATGTTTTTCTGCCATAATTATCTGTGATTAAATGGTTCTTGATTGAATTATTTGGCAAGCAGTCTTTCGAATTCAGCCTTCAGCTCGCCCACCTCGAACGGGAGACCCATGATCTTGTTGTATTGGGTCATCGGGCATTCAGGGAATTGGGTGCGGAGGTATCCGGCAAACTGTCCGTTGTTAAGTTCGCAGACGACGATCTTCTTGTATTTCTTGAGGATGTCGCCAGTGTTCTTCGGAAGCGGGCAAATATAGTTGAAGTGGGTGTATGCCACCTTCTTGCCTTCTTTGTTCATCTCTTCCACCGCGAGGGTGAGCGCGCCAGCAGTGCCGCCCCAACCCACAACGAGGAGTTCAGCGTCAGGATCGCCGGTCACTTCCTGGTCGGGGATGTAGTTGGCCACGCGGTTCACCTTCTCCTGACGGTTAGCCACCATCAGAGCGTGGTTTTCGGGATCGGTGCTGAGCGGTCCATCAGGACATTTCTCCAAACCGCCCACACGGTGACGAAGTCCTTCCATACCCGGGAGAGCCCATTCACGTGCGAAGGTGACGGGGTCGCGGCGGAAAGGTCTGTAGTTAGGATCGTTAGGCGTAGCCAAACGCGGTTTGATGTCGGGCATGTCGGCCATCTTGGGGATGCGGAACAGCTGTGAACCGTTGCCGAGGTAACCGTCGGTGAGCAGGATGACGGGGGTCATGTGCTCTAAGGCAACCTTAGCGGCATTGTAAGCCCAATAGAAGCAGTTGGCGCTGGAAGAAGCAGCCATCACCACCAGGGGAGCTTCACCGTTACGGCCGTACAAAGCTTGGTTGAGGTCGCTCTGTTCAGTCTTGGTAGGAAGACCGGTAGAAGGACCGCCGCGTTGAACGTCAACCACGACGAGAGGAAGTTCCACCATCACGGCCAAACCGAGAGCCTCGCTCTTCAGAGAGAGACCCGGACCGGAAGTGGAGGTGCAAGCCAATGCGCCAGCGTAGGATGCGCCGATAGCGGAGCAAACGCCTGCGATTTCGTCTTCAGCTTGGAAGACACGGGCACCTAAGGATTTATGTTTAGCCAACTCTACCATCACGTCCGTAGCGGGGGTGATAGGGTAGGAGCCTAAGAACAGTCTGCGACCGGATTTCTCGGATGCGGCCAAAAGACCCCAAGCGGTAGCAACGTTACCCGTGATATTGCGGTAACGACCCTTCGGCATGCTGTCGGCTTGTGCGATTTCGAAAATATGGGAGTGCATCACTTCCAATTTGTCGGCATATTCGTAGCCTTCTGACAAAACGGCTTTGTTCAGCTTCACCACTTCGGGTTTCTTGGCGAACTTGCGCTCGAGGTAAGCGAAAGTTTGGTCAAGTTTCTTATGGGTGGCATAGAAAATGATGCCTAATGCAAACATGTTACGGCAACGGTCGGCCGTTTTCTTGTCAGCACCTTGCTCGTTACCGATACGTTGGGTGAACGAGGTGACCGGAGCCTTGATGATGGTATAAGCACGCTCCATCTCATCGGTGAACGGGTGATCGTTCTCGGTGTAGCCTGCTTTCTCAAGAGCCTCATCGGTGAAGGTGTCGATATCGACGATGATGGTGGCGCCTTTCTTGGCCCACTTGAGGTTCGACTTGAGGGAAGCCGGGTTCATAGCGACCAGGATGTCGCATTTGTCGCCGGAGCTGTAGATGTGATTACCCACGTGCACCTGATAGCCAGACACACCAGCGATGGTGTTGTGAGGGGCGCGGATTTCGGCTGGATAGTCGGGGAAGGTGGCGATATCATTGCCTGTGAGGGCAGAAGCGTCCGAAAACAGGGTTCCGGAAAGCTGCATACCGTCGCCAGAGTCACCCGCAAAACGAACGACGATGTCGTCAATTTTTGTGATTTGCTCTGTTGCCATAAAATTCTTTTTTTTATTGCTAAATTTGATAGATTTCTGCAAAAACTCATTACGCACCGCAAATTGTGCAGATGAAAAACCAAGTAACTATCAGTCAGATAATAACTTAACTTGTCGTTACACCCTTTGCTGAATGCGTTGCAAAAATATCAAATATAATGAGATTTCCAACCAATAATTTGCAGGAAGTGAGATTTTTTCATCGGGCAAAAATCACGCGTAACTATGCATGCCGCCCAGCAGGAAATTGACGCCGAAATAGGTGATTAACACGCTCAAGAAGGCCAAAATGCCGTAAATGTGGAAGAACATCGGGTTGCGGAAGGCTTTCCAGACCGTTTTGTGGAGCGGGATGGCGTAAACCAGCAGGGTGATGAGCGCCCAAACCTCTTTCGGGTCCCAAGACCAGTAGTTACCCCACGAGATGTTGGCCCACACCGCGCCGATGAAGATGCCGGCTGCCAGCAAGGCAACGGCAGGGTAGAGCATAAGGGTGCTGATGTCTTGCAAACGTTGCAGATAGGCGCGGTTATCGGGCTGCGAAATGCGCACCACCACCGCGCTGATGCCGTTCAGCATAATGAAGAAGAGCAGCGCGTAGGCCAGCATGATGACGGAGACATGCAGACTGAGCAGCGGCGACGAAAGCACCGGCATCAGGTGGGTGACCGGTGGGTTGGAACCGCCCATCATCTGCACCAACAGCACTACCCCTGTCATTAACAGTCCGGCGGGTAATGACATTTCGTATTTTCGGCTCATGATCAAGGTGATAACGCAGAGGCTCAGCGCCAACAGGTTCATCGAATCGAAGCTGCCGGCCATCGGCACATGCCCGCCTACAATCCATCGGAGGATGAACAGCAAGGCCAAGAAGGCGCACAGCAGCGACATCCAAACGGTGATCGCCACTCGGATAGGCTTGTGGAGCTTCCGCCCTTTGCCGATGCAGATCAATGCGATTGCAAAACAGAGCAGTCCCAACGTGATGTTGGCCATCGGCAGCCAACGGCCCATCGTCAGGCGATTGTAGAGCCGTTCGGCGCGGTATTGCGGCGCGGGTTGCGTGAGCCCGAGGGAGTACTTCTCCTGATAGATTTTGGTCTTTTCGAAAAGGTTGTTCAGCGCGTTGAGGTTACCCGTCACCACATACTCCTTGCACAAGCTCATCTGCTTGCGGATGAAGAGGTACTCGTCGTCGGGTATCTCCAAGGGCAGCTGGTCGTTTTGCGAGTACCAGGTCACCTGGCGCACGCTATCGGCGTGGGGGAACATCTTCAGCAGTTGACCGTTCAGCAACATGTTGATAATCTGTTTCTTTTCGTCTGCTGCTCGCTGCTTGTTCCGTTTCAGGTCTTTTTCGAGTTTGGGGATCGGTGCATTTTGCCATTCATCTGTATAGAATAGCCAACCGCTGAAAACCTGTTCCGGAGTGTAGCCTTGGTAGCGGGCTTTCCCGTAGAGTTTGGTGGTGAAGTCTTTGGCCAGCGTTTGTAGCGGACAGACACGACCCTTGTACATTACGTACATTTGCCCCATTTTGTCGGCACTCTCCTTCGGCAACGCGCGGGGCTTGTCGGCCGCTTGCGCGGGCAGAAACGCGCTCAGGGTGAGGAGGATGACCAGCATGGCCACTTTGCTTGCCGTCTTTTGCAGCAGTTGACGAAACTCACTCTTTTTGTCGAAAAACATCCCCACGATGGCGATGAAGAGCAGGATGTAGCCTGCATACGTGACGCCAACGCCCCAGGGGTCGTGCGCCACCGACAGTACCGAGTTGCCCTCCTCGTCGTAGTCGCTCTGGTAGAAGCGGTAGTGGCGGTGTTTGAGGATGTGGTTCATCGAAATGGTGGCATCCGAGACGGTTCCGTTGTCGGAGATTTGGAGATGGCTCACGAAGTCCATCGGCGAGTGGGTGCCGGGGTAGGTCTCCACCTCGAAACGGTTGAGCGTCAGCGTGAAGGGCAGCTTCTCCGTGTGTTTGTCTCCGTGCTTCTCCACGGTGAAATGGTTGTTCGGCACACTGGGTTTCAGCGTCATCTCGCCGTGCTGTCCGGTGAGCATCGTCAGCAGCGCTCCCAGCAGAATCAGCAGGAGGGAGCTGTGCAACAGGCAGACCACAGGGCGTTTCCACAATTTCCGCTGTACCAGCATAACGATCATGCCCACAGCGACTAACGCCCATAGTGCTACAAACCACCAGCTACCATAGACATGACTCAGCGCATGGTCATTGCCGTGGAACCGCTCTACAACGGTGCCCGCTGCCATCGCCCCGATCAGGGCGATGAGCAGCGCGGAGAGGATATGTTGGATGTTTTTCATATCGATGTTTCAAGTTTCAGGTTTCAAGTTTCAAGTTTCAAGTTTCAAGTTTCAAGTTTCAAGTTTCAAGTTTCAAGAGGAAAGTTTCAGTTTGCAAAAGTATGAAAATTGTAAAGACGTAATGCTCCGCATCTCTACTATTCCCTTAGATTGCATTAATAAACTTCACGACCGCATCTCTCTCCTCCTTGCTGAGGTTGCGGAATTTCTCCACAGACTTGCGGGCGTCGCTTTGTGCGCTTCCGTGCCACATGATGGCCTCCACGACGTTGCGTGCGCGGCAGTCGTGCAGACGGTCGCTGGCACCGGTGCAGAGCTCAGAGAGACCGCGCCCCCAGAGCGGGGTGGTGCGGCACCAACCTGTGCGGATGTCGTTTTTCATGCAGAGACGGTGTTGCACCATGTCGGTGTAAGGCCATATCTTTTGATTGGGATAGCGAGGCAGACGGCTGTCAGCCGTAGTGAAGAAGCCGTTGGGGTCGGTGAAGCGATCGGGACCGGTAGTCCAGCTGGGACGGTGGCAGTAGGCGCAGCCGATTTCGCGAAAGAGCTGGCGGCCCTTCTGCACTTCAGGGTCGTCAAGGTGACGGGCGGCGGGTACGGCCAATCCGCGGTGCCAGACCATCAGGTTGACGTAGTCGTCATTGTTCATCTCAGCCGGCAGATTCTTGTTCATCAGGTAGTTGTAAATATCCGTCTCGGGGTTGCCCGTGATGTTGTAATCGGGAAAATAGGTGTAGAAAGCGGCTTGCACGTCGGGATCTTGGGAGGCCACGCGGGCGTAAGTCTCGGTCATGTAGTGATAGCGGCGGTCGCCACGCGTCACGTTGGTGATGTTCCAGATGGCGTTCGCTCCGGGACCGTCTTGTAGCGGACCGCGAGAACAGGCGTAGGTGAAACGTTTCGGGTGGTTGGTGTTGCCGTAGAGCCCCGTAGGAGCCCAGTCGCCACCGGCCCACATCGCCGGGTTGAGCGGCACACCGGCGTTTTGCTCACGCAGGTATTGCGCCTTCAAAGAGTCGTCTGGGATGGCGTCCAGCAACCCGGTGCCGTAAATGCCAATGGTGGACTCCAGCCGAACAATCTCGCTGCCATAGGATATTTGCGTACCGTTCGACTCCAACGGTACGTAGTAAGCCGAGGCGGGAATGTGTACTTCGGGGTAGATCAGACTGTAGGTTTCGCCGTCGGGGAAACGGTTGCCCCACTCGTCGGTGTATTCCAGCCAGCTGATTTGGATCTGGCTCTCGTCGATGGGCGCTTTGAACGGCGGCACAGCCTTGGTTTGCGGCATACCGGTGAGCGACGAGATGTAGTTGTCGTTTTGGTCGGTAACCACCAAGAGGTATCCGTTGCCCCAATCGCCAGCGGCGTAGCGGTCCATGCGCTTCCCGTGTCCGTAGCCCGGGTGACAGGCGATACAGGAACTGCGAATATAGAGCGGTCCCAATCCATTGAACGGAGGTGTGTTCTGGGTGAAGTCGCGTTCGAAGAGATATTCGCCATACTTGAACGCCGCAATGTCGGTGACCGCAGGCGCCGGATCCTCATACGCCGATGAGGAACTGTTGAAGGTTGTCCCCAACTTGCCACCCGCGTAGGTTTCCTCCTCCATCCACGACAACTCCGTGTTCTCAGGCCTGTTACACGCCGCAAAAACACTTATGGCAACTATAATTAATAATGTGATTCTACTTTTCATAACGGTGTTTCTATTAATGAAAAAACTCCTAATGCCTAACTTATTCGTCGTATGTTCTCAACGCCTCATTCACTTTTGAAAGCACATCGTCGAGATTCTGGCAGGCTTCGATAGCGGCGGCGTTGGCGGGATTGGTGTAGTTACTCACAAACGGACGCGGCATAGCGTCGATTTTGGCGAGCGCCTCACGGATGGCATCTTCCACCTCGTTGTCGAGCTTGCTGTCCATCTTCTTCACATACGCGTGCAGGGAGAGCTTGTCGTTGCGCTGACCTTCGATGCCGCCATAATATGCGTTTTGGATGCTGATGATGTTGTTGTAGAAGTCTTCGATGGACTTTTGGCTGTAGGGCGATTCAATGTAGTTGGGATCCTCACCGTTATAGGGTTTACCGATCTTAGAGGTGCCCACCTCGTCGGCGATAGTCTTGCAGCCGTCTACGATGGCCATGAGTCCAGTCACGGTGCTGGCGTAGGTGCTGCCTGGGTTGCCGGCCTTCTTGAGATTGTCGCCGTAGCTGTTGTCACTGCCGTTGACGGTGGTGTTGAGTTCCAACTCCTCCACTTTGTCGCGATGCGATTTGGCAGCTTCGTCGCCAATCCAGCTCACCTCGAGTTGGAAGCAACGGTTGCGCAGATCGCCGGCTACAGCCACTGCGTAAACCATCTGCATATCAGTGATTTCGCTGGCGCTTTTCACCTGGCCGTTGCTGAAAAGGATGTACTCTATGCCGTGGAATCCGAGCAGGGCGTTGCCAAGCTGTTCGCCCGCCACTACGTCGCCGTCCTCGCCGTCAAGCGCGGCCAGCATACTCGGACTGTTCATCAGGTTGTTGAAGGCGTCCACGTCCAACGGCCATGAGTCGATATGCGGGTCTATGCCGAAGTCGGAGGCGGCACCGAATAGGAAAGCCTCGCTTTTCTCCCACCAAGCGCGGGCGTTCAGGAAGGTTTCGCATGCCTTGTTGAGGTCGCTTTGCGAACGACTGCTGCGGAAGGCTTCCAACTCGTTGACCAACTGGTCGGTGTAGTTGGCTAAATTGGTGTAAGTCGGCGCGATGGTGTGGTCCACATACTGTTGCAACACCTGAGCCTGTTTTTCGTTAACAAGGCTGCCGTTGCCGTGATTACAGCCGGCGGCCACGAATGCGATTGCCACGATGGTGGCGATGAATGTTTTTTTCATATTTATAGGTTTTTTTGTGTTTTCTTATGAAATTCTCTGCTGAACATCCCGGCCCACGTAATCCCCAGCGCACACCACGGCTCCTGGTTGTACTGCGATTTCAGCAGGCGGATGCCGCCTTCGGCTTTGATGACGATCTCCTTGATGGGGCTGTAGTTGAGGCCGCCGCTCACGCAATGGCGGTCGGTCCACGCGTAGTCGGTCATGTTGTGGCCCGGAATGTAGGAATCGTAGTACTCGTAGCGGGCGAAAAGGTAGAGTTTGTGGCGGTCCAGCTTCGGGTTTTTGTGGTGCTGGAAGACGTTGTATCCGATTTCGCCGCCTGCGCTCCAAGCCGCTTGTCCCACAAGGGTTTGCGGATATGGCGCTTGCGAGCTGTGGGGTAGGGTGGAGTTGTAGACGGAGATGAGTTCGCAATCGGAGAGGTGGCCGTAGAGACCGCTGCCGCGCAGCACGAGCCCGCCGGTTTTGTAGCTGAAATCGAGTCCGCCGATAACCGCTGTTCCGCGCACGTCGGCGTAGCGCGTGGAGCTCTCGTCGGTGATGATGTCGTTGCGGAAGGTGTTGCCCACAAAGCCGCTGATGCCAATGTGCAACCCCTTGATGCTGTAGTTGTCAACGCGGGCGGCTACGGCTAATTTGTTGGCAACACGGAATTCGTAAGGCGATGCGGAACCGTCGTGTGCCCAGCCGGAAACGCTGAACATACTGGAGTTAAGCGATGGGATGAGCATCACGTCGTAACGCCAGTCTTGGATGCGGCCCCAAACCTCAATGCCGGTTTCGTGCCAGGTACAGGGGATGATCGTGTTCTCACCCTCAGGACGATAGACACCGAAGAACTCGGTGGGCAGGTGGGCGTTGTTAGTGCCGCCAACGGGTACCACGATGTGACCGGCACGGATGTCCATCTTTCCGCCCCAGAAGGCCTTCTGCAACCAGAACTGCTCCAGGGCGACCTCGCCGCCGCGCTCGATCTCCTTTTCAAACTCCCCGGTCTCCTCGGCCTCTACCTCCACTGCCGACTCGGTGCCGCCGTGCTCGAATTCGATTTCCGTGTTGAAGGTCCAACCGTGCCCGAAATCATAGCCTAACATGATGACAGCGTGCGGCAGGTCCACGCGCCCGTGTCCTTTCGAATCAGCGTAGTTGGCCGCATGCGAATAGCGGAAAACGTTGTCGCTGAAGAAGTTGTATTTGTAAACGGCCTCGCCGTAACCACCTATGGTGAGCGTGCCTAACGATTTACCTTTTTTTGTGTTTTCAACTTTGGCGGTGTCTGCACCGTTCTGCGCAATAACCGTCTGTAAACCAAAGAATAGAATGCTCAACGAAGCTAATAAAATCTTTTTGCTCATAAACTTGATTTTATAATGCAAAAGTGTGAAACTCGCCTCGACTGCGGTATACCCAAAAATGGGGATTCGTGTAATAAGGGGTACTAATTATTGATGAGTCGTTGTTGTGATACTAAATAAAACATATTTTTGCGCTCTCAAAAATTGACCATTATTTGTTGATCATGTGTGATTACAAATATAGTATATGGCAATTGAACATATCAAGTTTGAAATGAAGAAGATAACAGTGAAAAGAACGGCTATAGTGATCGTCGGGGCAATACTCCTCGCAGTCGGTTTGTTTGCCATTTTCGGGAGGCATACCAAGCTGGCGGAGAGTGTTCGGCAGCAGACCGCCGTCATCCTCAAGAAGGAGTACATTCCCAATCAGAACGTGGATTTGGCATCGACGATGGCCTTCCAGAAAGCAGATTCGCTCTATGCCGATTTCCGTCAACATTTCCGGATGCACTACCAGACTATCGCCACTGCCACATTTCCTGACAGCAGCCGGATCATCCTTATCGCAGAACCCGCCCCTTTTCTCGAGCCCGACAGCATAGAGTCGATTTGCGACCGCTTCACCCATCAAACCTCCCAGCGAACCTTCAAGATCGGTTATGACGGACACGTCACCGACATGGTCATTCTGTTGGGAAATACCACTACGGAGAATCTTAACAACCTGGTAGCCAAGATTTCACAACAACAGTTTCTTTCCGATTATAAGCCCAATGCGCTTGATCTGCTTGACGGCACGAAACGTCACTATTTCACCCAAGACAATTTGGACTACCAGATCACCCTGGGCGAATTCGACGACTGGTTTTTTGCCGCAGGAGAGGCGTTTATCGATGAAAAAGATACGGCTAACGACCTCACCGTCAGCGATATGTTCAGTCAGAAGAGGCGAGGGGTGTTCTTCAGTCGCGAGCCGGGATTGGTGGCCTGGAGCATTCGCAGAGACAGCGACCTCTCCAAGCAGACCGCCGATATTCGTCGTTTCGCACTCGATGCCGACCTGATCCTCGGTGCGTTGCGGGATTCCACCACCTTGGTGGTTATCGGTCGTGAGCGGGAAACCCCGTTGGAGGTTCTGCCGCCTCTGCGCGTGGAAACCGTTCTCCTAATTGCCTCCATCAGTAGCAAGGAACTCTCGCAAAGTCTGGATGTCAACGACTGTATGGCCGGCAAGATGAGCAACGGTCGTGACTGGTGTCCCACCTACCTCAGTCGCGAGTTGGAGAACACCGAGTTGGGACATCTGCTCACCATCACCGATGTGTTGCTCAAGGATTGGTCGGAAAACGGCACCATTCAGGAGGCCTGCTACCATTATCCCTCACCGGGGCATTTTCCGTTCGACCGTCCGCTTTTCAAGAAGTTGGGACTCAGTGAGTTGGTCTATAACTGGAACACCGCCAACACGATGTATGCTATCGACCTGCCCGAATACACGATTTACACGCTCAACCGCACAGGGGCGCTGCCGGTCTCCTATTTCCATTCGCAGAGCAGCGGCACCAGTGTGGGGGCGCAATACGAGCGGCAGGCGGGCAACTATTTCGCGAGAGTCGGCAATACCGATATTGCCCGAGTGGTGCAGTATGTGGCTCTTTACCAGTTGTTTATGGATAACGGTATCACCTATAAGGGCAAACTTCTCCATTCTTCGTTCCCGTCACAGAAGCCCTATTTGCTAACCAAGCCGTGTAAGGATTTGATGGATGTTCTCAAAAATCTGACCGACGGCCAGATAGATGCGATTTCCGATTCGTTGGCATCCCTCCATTTTGCGGCGTATGGCGAGGAGCAGGTTAACAAGCAATTGCGGCAGAACGAACGCGACTACAACTTCACTTACACCGACGAGCACACGCGGGACATTTACAGGAATGTCAACCAGAATGAGAAACGCTCTTTGGTGGAGGAGTTTCGTGGGGTGCGCTCCATGTTGAAGGGACTTTCCGAGGAGGAATACACAAAGTTGGTGCGCTATTTGGCTTATCCGCGTGGCACAACCATCAACAGCCGAGAGACTTACAACCGGATGTTGCGGGCGCAGAAGGTCAACAACCTTTTGCGGCATGTGGGTAAAAACAACCTCCCGTTGTTGGGCGTTGACTTGGCAAAAGTTCGGGATTACTTTGTGGGCAGTCTACGCAACAGCGGCGGTCGCTACCTGAAAACGCCCTCTGTCATTGTGACGTACAACGACCTCAACACTACGGGCGGACACAATATCTCCTCCAAGATCAGTCGTGTGGGTAGCACCACCAACTACAAACGCTATAGTGGTGGTGAGCCCGTAGCGCAGGCAAATGTCCCGCCGGATAGTGAGACACCTGCAACACCGAAGACGAGCACCCCGTCCACGAGTTCCAAACCATCAACTGCTTCCAAACCATCGGGCGCAAAGCCTTCTTCCGGTAGCAAACCCTCATCCAGCAGTGCACGCACCACTACGAGCAAGAGTACATCCCCGTCCGCTGCCCGTCCTGCATCTTCAGGTTCCGTTCGTCCGCGCAGCAGCGTGATTTCCAGCAGTGGACGCAGCACCCGCGGTTTCTAACCCTCTAAGCTCCTAAGCATGTAAGCTCCTAAGCTTGTAAACAAAAAATCCCATCATATCAGAATAATATGTACTTTTGCACTTTCAAAAAATTGCCGTTATGAGCGAGAAAGTTACCCTTTTGGACAAAACTTTTGTCAAATACATCGATGGGAAAGAAGTCGATGAGGCCATCACCCGTGTGGCGAAGGAAATCATGCTGGAATACCGTTTCGACGATCCGATTCTGTTGATAACCCTCAACGGAGCGGTCTTTTTTGCCGTCGATCTCATCAAGCAACTGGACTTCCCCTGTCGTATCACCTGCGTGAAACTCTCCTCCTACAGCGGCACCGAGTCGACGGGCACCATCAAGAACCTCCTCGGTCTCAACGAAGACGTGAAAGGCAAGCGGGTGATTATCCTCGAAGACATCGTGGACACCGGTCGCACCTACCAATATTTATATAAGATGCTGATGGAAGCCGGTGCAAAGGATGTGCGCATGGCCACTATGACTATGAAGCCCGATGCTTACAAAGCCGACCTGCCCGTGCATTACGTCGGCATCCACATCCCCAACAAGTTCGTTGTGGGCCGCGGTCTCGATTACGACGGCTATGGCCGGAATCTGCCGGACATCTATCAAGTGGTTGCTGAATAGTTCCCCCCTTTAACCTTAAACATTAAACCTTAAACATTAAACCAATATGTCACAAATCAACCTCGTCATGTTTGGTGCCCCCGGTAGCGGCAAAGGCACCCAGGCCAAACAGATGGCCGAAAAATTCAATTTGCAACACGTCTCCACTGGCGACCTGTTCCGTTACGAAATCTCCCACAAGACTCCGCTGGGTTTGAAAGCGCAGGAGATCATCAACCGCGGCGACCTCTGTCCGGACGACATCACCCTCGGAATGTTGCGCAACCATATTGAGAAACACGCTGACGCCAAGGGCTTTATCTTCGACGGCGTACCGCGCACCATCAAGCAGGCCGAGATGCTCGACGACCCGACCTTCTTCACCAACCTCGACATCACGAAGGTGATCTACCTGAAAGTGGAGATGGAAGAGGTGCAACGCCGCATCCTCAAACGCGCTGAAATCGAGCAGCGTGCCGACGATACTCCCGCAACTGTAAAAGCCCGTGTGGAGAACTTCTTCGCCCAAACCATGCCGCTGGTGGAATACTACCAAAAGCAAGGCAAACTGGTGGAAATCAACGGAATGCAGGATATCGACCACGTCTTCGCCGATATCTGTAAGGTAGTAGAAACGTTGTAAAATAATTCCTTGAGCAGTCCCGAAGGGACAAGACGCGCGAAGCGCAATTAACCCCACATAAGGCGAAGCCGCAATGTGGGGATGTCAAAAACAACAATTTATGAACAATAACGAAGAAACCAAACCCCGCCGCATCGCCGTTCTCGGCTCGACGGGCTCGATGGGTACGCAAGCTTTGGAGGTCATTGCCCTCCATCCCGAGCTGTTGCAGTTGGAGATCATCGCTGCCAACTCCAGTGCGGACATTCTGATTCAGCAGGCGAAACAGTACCACCCCAACATCGTGGTGGTGGTGCAGGAAGAGGCCTACCGTAAAGTGAAAGAGGCTCTGGCCGAGGAAGATGTGAAGGTCTTCTGCGGCGAAGAGTCCTTGTGCGATGTCTGCGAGATGGACTGCGTCGATATCGTGCTCTCGTGCATCGTGGGCATTGCAGGATTGAAGCCGGCCTTCCGCACCGTGTCGTGCGGCACACCGTTGGCCATTGCCAACAAAGAGACCCTCGTGGTGGCTGGCGAGCTCATCATGCGCACCGCAAAGGAGCACAACGCTCCGGTGATCCCCGTCGATTCGGAGCATTCGGCCATCTTCCAATGTCTTGCCGGTGAGCACTTTAACCCCGTGGAGAAGCTGATTATCACTGCCTCTGGTGGTGCGTTCAGAACCTTCACCCCCGAGCAATTGGAGAAGGTGACGCTGAAAGACGCTCTCAAGCATCCCAACTGGAGTATGGGTCCGAAGGTGACTATCGACAGCGCCAGTCTGATGAACAAAGGCTTGGAGGTGATTGAAGCGAAGTGGCTGTTTGGCATGCCGTTGGAGAAGATCGATGTGCTGGTGCATCCGCAGTCGGTCATCCACTCCATGGTGCAGTTCGAAGACGGCTCCGTGAAAGCGCAACTCGGCATTCCCGATATGCGGTTGCCGATCCAGTATGCGCTGACCTATCCGTTGCGTCTGCCATTGCCCTATCCGCGTTTGGACTTCACCCAATACGGACAGTTCACCTTCGAGAAGCCTAACAGAGAGATGTTCCCCTGTTTGGATATGGCCTACAAGGCATCAGCTGCAGGTGGCGGAATGCCCTGCGTGATGAATGCCGCCAACGAAGCCGCCGTGAAGATGTTCATGGAGGAGAAGATCAAGTTCACCGACATCCCGCGCATCATCGAACACGCCCTCGCCACCGCCCCAAGCGTAAAACCGCAAACCATTGAGGAATACATCGCGTTGGATGCGGAAACGAAACAGCGGGTGATGAGATAATGTACAATGTATAATGTACAATGAACAAATAGGGCGCAATCGTTGAGGTTGCGCCCTATTTGATGTGAATTGAGAATCAATCATGCAGAAACATTATCGTTGAGGGTGCTAATCACACGCTTCTCCTCTTCGGTGTTGTGTGCGCAACGGATTTCCAAACCCTTGTCTTTCAGGAATGTTAGCAAGGGAAAATAATCATCGGAGCCGTCATCCTTTTTAAATGACCGTATGACAAGTCGGAAAAGCCAAACAAATCCGACAAGAAAATGATGTTCCAATATACTTGAACAATTCCGATAGACATTCCGTTTTTGTTGCGGCGTCCCGCTTTTCAGTCTGATTTTCAACAAGACGGCATCATTGAGACTTTGTGTAGTGGCAACGGGCCAAATGTAGAAAACACCGTATGTGAGGGATTCTATTTCTTCGTATGAGATGCAAATCTTACGGCGGAAAGGCCGCAACGGGAAACGGATCTCTACATGGTCATCGTAAAACTCGCTAACACGCAGGCGTATGATCCAAAGCAGAAATGTGGATACAATAAACAGTGCGACAAGAACTTTGAGTATTACAATATCGTTGTTGCATAGAAAAAAGAAAGGCATACTTAAAATCGCCAGCAGCACCAGTATTCGCCAAGTGTACACCCAGCAACGCATCGCACTCCATTTAGTCTTATAGTAGAAATCCGCCATGTTCTCAAACAAAACGCAAAAATACACTTTTCTTCAATCAGCCCCCCTCATCTCCTCATCTCTTCATCTTATTATCTTTCTCATCTCCTAATCTATATCTCGTACCCAAAACCCAACGAGACAAACCCCTTATACCCCGCGCCGAGCTCGAAGCTGCCGAACCAGTGACTACCGCCGGCTTTCACGCCGAAGAGGGTGGCATGGAAAGCGGAATAAATGTTGGAATGAGAAAAATAATCCTCATACACTTCATTACCATCGTACTTGCCGCGAATGTGCATCACGATACCGAGGGACAATGCCGAATAAAGGGTCACGTGCGGACGATTGAAGTAAGAAAAACGAATGTCGGGCAGGATTCCAAGTAGATGGTAAGACTGTGTACCCTCCAAATT